>OMCT01000081.1_pt1 | contig 74602 bp, 52 predicted proteins | sample 1674301 | NCBI WGS metagenome assembly OMCT01 (sample SAMEA103958158, study PRJEB25191) | human gut metagenome
CTATCATTTTATTAAGCAACAGACTCAAATCAAGAACTGTGGTGTTTCTCAGGAATAATGTGGCACCTGATGTCAATTGCAGTTTTACCCACTTAATCGGAGATTCACCTTCAGGTTGTTTCACCTCCAACTTTACGGTTGGACTGTTGCAAGGCTTGCCGGTTATCCGGACTTTGGCAACCTTGGGCTGCTCAACCTGGACTGTCTTGCCTAACTTCTCGCTCCACAGCTGATGACGCTGCCAGTTCATGAACTTGTCGTAATTTACTCCATAATCCGCACAGAACTCACGAAGATCCTTGGTCTCACTGCATAACTGATAGAGGTCATATACCTCCTGGTAGTTTACTTTCTCTTTTGCCATAATCATTGTTGTTTAAGGGTTACGGCGCAAAGGTAGGTTTAGGGAACATGCGTGTCAAGGCGGAAAATAGAATGGTTACTGGTCATCAAGCCTTTCATAGAATGAAAAGGCTTTAAAATCATTTGCCATTCCCATTGTGAATATTAGATATTTATATAAAGAATCGTAAACATCCTATTTTAAAGTTACTTTCTAAACAAATACCAAAGATACGTATTTGTTTTATCCTCCAATAGTACAAATATACTAAATATCAGTGAATTACGTAATATTTCAGATAACTTTTTACCATTTCAAATAATTAAAATATTATTATTAATCATTTTGAGATACATAAATCATATCAAACTACGGCAAAATATAAGCTTCCTATTAGATTACTTTTTCTTTCATCATGATTTTAAATTACATTTTATCTTATTCAATCAAGAGATTCAGGTACTTCATCATCAAGGTTATTCTTATCCTCTATTATTTGAGACCTATTAAGCATATCAGTTATCTCTGTCAAGAACGCAAGATCTCTAAAATAATAATTTGAATCATTAGCTAACTTATCTTCAATATAGTCAAATCCATAGTTAGCATATTCTTCCATTTTCTCCATCAATTTATCAACAGCAGATCTTAATGTAATTTCCCCCTTATCTAATGCTATAAAGTCTATATCTGTCTTTGCTATTAATGCAGCAAAAATATATCGGCGTAAGTTCCCATAAGAAGTTCGACCAATCCTATTCTCGATATTTCCCCAATACTGAATTGCTTGACCGAAAACTTTCTTTTTATCTCTATCTTCTACCAAAGGTTTTGTTCTATTATGATATAACCCAATAAAGAAAGCAATGATGAAAATCTCATAACCAGCTCCAAAGATTTTACCTCGAGCTTCTAAAAAGCTACTTACGCCTTTCCCATAATCGCAGAAAACATCCACAACAGTTGATTGATAACGTCGTTCCCAAGAAGGATTACGTTTAGCCCATGCTTCATATAAAGATTCCATAGCTTATTTTATTTTATTAATTATTGTACGTATAGTTGCCATATTTGTTTTATCAAAGCCATCTGCTTTACTTATACGATAAACAGAACAAGTCAATTTGTTTATATCATCTTCACGAACCTTACCATGAGTAATATAATCCTTAGTTACAATTATACACTGTTTATCAATCTTATCTATGACATTATAAAATTCACTTTCCTTTGAATCACCGAATGATGATGTAGCTGCATCAAAAAATAGTGGATAATCTTCATCTCTCTTCTCTTGAGTAAAATCCGAAATAGCAAAGAGAACAGATATATACATCACTGTTTGTTGTGAACCTGAAGGATTGACGATTTCTGTACCATTGGAACTGTAGAGGTGAATCTCTGTTGAATCGTTTGCTGTCTGAATCAAACGTACGGTTCCATGAAAATCGTTTGCGCTAAGTCTATCTAAATAGTCATTAGCTCTTTTTTCCAACTCTGTAAGGAATCTTCGTAAATTATCTTTCTGAGCACGGGAAAAAGCATTATTAATTTCTTCAAGAACCTTATGAACTTTCTTTAAGACTTTAACCTGAGAGTTTGCTGGATTAAGATTATTCATCTGTTCTTTTAACTCATCCATTTTCAGTAGATTATTCTTTAATTCAGTTTCTAATTGGCTCAATCGGACAGATGCTCTCTCTTTTTGCTCATACCATCCTTTGATGTCATTAAATTGACTCTCAAGAAGACTTTCTGATACATTACCAGCTTGTATTAATATACGCGCCTTTTCATCTTGCAAATCCTGTATATCATCTTCAACTTCTTTCAACTCATTCTTTCTCATTTCTACGAGATTAAGCCAATCACGGATTTCTCCTGAGATACCAAATATTTTTGATTCCTCTGGTCCACTAAGTGAAATGCTGAGAGAGTGTAATTCTGAGATATAGTCATTCTTGAATAAGCTCTCTTCTTCAATCGATTTCAACTGTGCGTCACGTCTGCACTTAGCTTCTACGTGTGCACGATATTCTTCTAGACGATGAACCATAAATTCATATGCTTCTGAACCTTCTGGAGCTTCTCGTCCACATACTTTGCATATATGGTCATTAATCATATCTTCCATTGTTTCTTGGTTAGGAAGATACCATGGTAATTCGGTAGCGCCATTTACTAATGCACATTGAATTTCCTTAATTGTATCAAGCTTCGCTTTGGCTGCTGCTTGTTGCTTGTCGAAGTTTTTCTCTTGTATCCGTCTTTCTTTACTGAGTGAAGCACATTTTTGCTTAAATTCTGTCAGGACATCCCCAAATGGTGCTAATATCCAATATTGATCAAGAAGACAGTGATTATAATCCTTCTTCTTAATTGTTGCTAAAAGTTGAGTTTTCTTAGAAGTCTTTGTTTTAAGACGCTCTTGAATGTCACGGTACTTCTCTGAAGTCTCCTGGTTTTGTTCAAGTTTACTAAGATTAGAAGAGAAAGTAGCGATAGCATCTTTCTTATCTTTAATGTCTTCTTTATTCTGCTGTATTTCATTACTCAAATGCGTCATTTGTATTTCAAGAGATTTTGTTTCTTTTGAAATCTTATCATCAGACTTCATTTCCTGTAGCAAAGCCTTATTTGCTTTTTGCTCAAATGATTCTGTATTAGCAACAAGCCCGTCAAATTTATGAATATCAGAAAATTTATCAACTAAAGTTTTTAAAGAAGCAGCATTGTCAAACACGCTCAAGTCAGATTCACCTTTGAACATACTAAATCTTCGAATAAAAGAATCATAGCATCGTGTTATCAATAATTTGCCATCCACAGACTCACGCTCAACACCGTTTGTCTCGTAACCACGATAAGAAGCATTGCTGATACTATAAGTATCATTACCAGTCTTTGTAATAGAGAAAGACTTTTCAACAATCTTTTCTCCATCATGGTCAAAAGTCATAGCTACATATACCTCATCATGTTCGCCAATTTCTAATTTGGATTTTCTCATTTCTGAAACATTAGAAATGTTGGCACGCTCCAATGTTGTATCAAACAACCATTCTAAGGCCTCAAAAAATGTGGTCTTACCATCCCCATTGTCTCCAAGAATCAATGTGAGGCCATCAGAAAACTCAAAATGGTTATTTTCACCATAATAGCTTCTGAAGTTTTTGATGTCTATTGATTTGATTCTCATACATTACGTTTTAGATAATCGTTAATCTCTTTCCAAAGTTCTCTTTCAGTTGCTCCTTCGCTTGTACGACTAATAATTTGTGCTACTGTACTGATAACACAATTGTCAGATTCTATCGCTTGATAAATATTACCAATGTCTTCCGCAGTGTATCCACCGAACTCCATCAACTTCTCATCAAGTAGTACTGCATGGAGTATTTTCTCGTTATTTGTTATTGATGTCATTTTACTAGAATATTGACAGGTTATAATAATTTGTTATTTCTTCTAATTCTTTGTACGCAAAGGTTGGATTCTCAGATAATCCCGCAAAATCCCTGACTCTTTGCAATTCACCTTTTAACAAGTTTCGCTCCATGTTGTAGTTTTCTTCTGTTAAAGCAAATTCTGGTGCTACTACAAGGTCATGGATAATTGCAATATACTTATCCGGATGTTTTCTCAATATACGACCACGTCTCTGTATAAATTGCCTTGGATTTCCTGTACTCGCGCAAAAAATAGCAAGTTCACTTCTTGGCACATCAACTCCCTCATCCAAACATTTCATAGATGTCAGCACCTCTATTTCTCCAGTAGAAAATTTTCTCAACACTTCATCTCTGCTTTGGACACCAGATATGAATTTCTTTACCGTAGTTGTTGGACTAATCTCTTGTATAATTTGAGTGTATTTATCAATCAATTTATCTACATCCGTATCATCTGTTGGATTGTCAGTCGTAGCATATTGAATCTCACTATCAATTTGTACACCCTCAGGAACATAAACTAATGTATATTTAAGATTTCCACGTTCCTCAAAGCGCTGTTGTACTATTTGACGGAATACTCCTTCTTTATTATGGGCTTTATGAATGATCTTCTTTCGTTTAAGTAATAAACGCATGAGTATATCATCAGCACCAGAGAAAGAGTTTTCATCTACATTATAAAACTTAGCAAGCTGTAAAGATATCTTCTTATATTCAGCCATTTCTTCTTCGTCTAAGCGTACAACATGCGGATAGTATTTATACCGACAAAGAAATCCATTATCAATAGCATCTTTCATTGAATACTCAAATGTATATTGATCTTTGCATCCAAAGAAGTGCATAACAGCTTTATTACCTACATCATCAAACTGGCGCTCAGGTGTAGCTGATAAACCTATACGACGTAAAATCCTTACCCTATCCAACTTAGATATGATATTCGGCGCACCGATATTATGAGCTTCATCTGCAATTAAAAGCATTTGTCGCTGAGTCTTCTTACTTAAAGACATGAGCTGTTTGAATGCTGACTCTCTTGAGAAGGATGCATATGTAGCAATGATAATAAATGAAGCAGGCAATTCATCACTTTGAGCAAGACTTTCTTTTAGTTTTATATCATCAATATCAGCTCTCCACCTCTGATTCTTTGAACTAACCTTAATAATGTGGCTAAAGTTGAAACGTTTGCATTCATCCTCCCATTGTTCAACTAGAGTAATTGTAGGCACAAGTATCAATGCTTGGTAGAACTTAAATTTGTTGTAAATCTGTAGTAAACAATTTAGTGAAGTAAGCGTTTTTCCAGTACCAGTAGCCATTGCAAATAATCCCTTTTGAGAGATCTTCCAATTATTAAAAGCCTCTTTCTGATATGGTCTAGGTTCAGGATATGGAAACTTGGGAGTAAGAATTGTAACTGGTTCATCATTATCACTATCTTTTTCCTTGTTTAATGAACTAACAATTGTTGTTACCTTATTTTTTGCACGCTCTAGAATCCAACGGATTGAATCGGAAGGCTTATTCTCTATTTGGCTATTAAGAATACTCCGCTCATCTTCCAAAAGTTCCTTTATATCCTTATACTTATATGTATTAGTAATATGATTTATGATTTGATCGGCTTTTAGATATTTGACAGTCTCGTCAGCACCAGAAAATGTTCGGTTAAAATCATTAACAATATCATTAATACGGTCTTTATCGCGTTCTCCATCCCAATCGCAAAAAGCATTGATACTCTCTATGTTATCAATAAGAGCCATCCTAGAAAAATTACAAGAACCATCAAATGCCACTTTGTTGATACCATCAGAAAATATACCACACTTAGAGTGTGCAATACCATTTCCTACCTTTGGCGCAATAATCTTGATTTCTATACGCTCGTTTCGGATAAGCCAAGACAAACACTCAAAAAAGTGCTTATCTCGTTTTGAAAGAGTATAAGATATGCAATCTATTGCATTAAGATCAAAATACGGCGTGATAATATCCGATTCTCCAACAACAATTGCATTGCAATCATCCTCAGACAAGACGTCATTAATAATCATTCTCATTCTACCACCACCATAAAGGAATGCAGCAAAACCATCAGCTAATACATTGATAGCTGAAGAAGAAAAAAATCCAAGTTTTATGTCGAATGTAGTAGAATTGCATAATGCTTCGGAGAAGAAACCTAGCGGTTCCCACTCAGTTCGTGACATGAAACGTCGACTTTTCGGCCATATAACATCAGCTTTCAGCATTTAGACTTAAATTATTTATTTGATTCATAGCTTCTTCTTCTGTATCTAAATCAAATATTGTAGCATATTTAACTCTCATTTTTTTCATATCAGCCTCTGAAAGCATTGTATTATCATATAGATATAAAAGAAGATATTTTACCAAAGCTTGATTTCTCATAACCATTTTATGTGTCATCGGATTCCATAAAATTTTATTCCAAGGACTATGTGAAACGATACGTTCCATATGTTCAAAACGATGCAATATTTCATCAAATTCTATCATCTTTTCTATCCGTATTTTGGATACTGCTTCTACAAAAGGTAACAATCCAATAGGCCTAAAAAAAATGTTTCCTCCTGTTTCAGGTGAACGCATTTCTGCAGCTGCGGTAGCTGGAAATGTACTATTAATAAATGTATTAAATTCAGGAAATACATTCCGCATCAAATTCCAAAACTCAACAAGAAAGCATTCAAACGCTTCAAGAACATCATCATTTGGTCTGAACTTCAAATATTCATTCAACTGTGATTGTGTATATCTCCTACCATCCCTGATTGAGATAAATGTATTAAATAAAGTTATGTGACATGCATACAATGTCATAAGAGAAGTAAAAGCCATTTTATCATTAGTAGGTATAGCCTTATTATTGGTTGCTTTAATCCTGTTACCTGTAAATAAAGGATAATTCTCTAACATGTTCCTAGTGACAATAGCGACAGTATCATCCTCATCAAGCGCAATTATATCACCTAATCTTACAGGCTTTACATACCTATTTAAAGTAGAAAAAATGCGTCTGGAATGCTCTCTCCCTTCAGGCGTATTTTTATGACCGATTAAAACAACGCCAATAGTTTCATCAGCTATATCTGGCTTACATTCCAAAGCTTTTTTTATACCTTCTACACGATGTTGCCCATCAACAGGAAAGATTTTTTCTTCACCATTTAATTCTAATAGTCCAATATTAGGATAAATATGTCCATCTATCTCATATCTAATTTCTCGCCATTGTGGATCTCCATCATATACAGCCAAAACCAAGCTATCAAAAAAATGATCCTCTCGTTTTATTATATAATCTTTAATTTTTATATAATTATCAGATAATGAACGCTGTATCTGTTCTTTTATAGAATTTGCAGTATGTAATTCATCATTAACTCGGCTTACCATTGTTGCTATCTGAGAGAATGTCAAATTCGCAATGTAATAAATGGTATTACCAATTTGTCCTTTTATTGCTGGTATATTAATCATATTAAAATGCATTTGTTGGAAGTTGAGGTTCTAATTTATCCGGTATTTCTTCATTAAAATCAGGCTTAATAGCTCGAATCAACATTACTTCATTTTTATCAATTGCTTCATTATTTGTATCTGGATAATATCTGTAATATACATATTGGCCCCAACGTTTAAATAAGTTTCTAATTTTAGGTCTTTTATCTGTAAAATATTCTTTTGCACGTTTATTAATATTTTGGGAAGCACTAAAATGACACCTTCCTATATAAACAATATGCCTTTCAAAAAATGGTAATGTAATTCCTTTTATGAAAAATAAATATATGCCACCAGTATTAGATGGAATATTCTTAATTTCATCTGATATTCCATCATTTGTAGAATTTAAGTATTTTATCTCTGGTTTCCAATTATCTTCACAAAGGATTGGATTATTACAATCTGGGCAATTATCTATCCATCTTTGAGGATTCAGATTAAAAGATATTTCAAAATTGCGATCCTCAAATTCTACATCAAAAGCATTTCTTCTCATATCTTTTAAATAAAACAATTTGCACAAAAATTATCTTCGTCAATATCCCCTATATTATCTACTAGTCTGCAAGAGCCAGCTTGACGCTTTGCCTCCTGCTTCTTAATTGCATCTAGCTTAATTTGACGAATACGTTCTGGCTTGATCAAATCTGCCAAACTCTCATTCTGATTCCAAGTATAACCACCTTTTTCAAAATCCATCGCTTTTTTATATAGATCAGGATGTTGTTCGTATAGCCATATCCATTCTATTTTCTGTTGAAAAAAACAGAAATAACATCCAGAACGACTACGATTATAAGTTCCGACCTTGCCGTCAACCTCAAACTTGATAGGTTTATAGTAATCAGGTACACCTACACCACTTTCTTCAAGAATCCGGAATATATCATCCACAACAAGAACATCGTCATTATCTACTAATGGGAACTCATCAAGCATACCTACAGGATAATCTGTCGTTTTAAGAAATTTAAAAACAGCTTTATTAAATAATTTCGTATCCAAATTTAATAACGCATTTACTTTCTTACTGTAATAGTAATCTCTGGAAAGAGGCCTTTCTATGATTTTCTTTGCTTCTGCCAAGGTCTCTCCATTGCACAATAATGTATATATTTCTATAAGGTGAGTAATATTGTTGTTACTTAACACTTTATTTATAACATCCACACTCCAAATATTTTTGCGAAATGGGAAAATAGCTTGAATATTTGGTTTAGTAGAGACATATCCTTCGCGATCTTCGTCACCACGAATACCAACATATGAAATAGTAGGAGTGTCCCCTACAAATTTTTCCATTTCTGCTAATTTCATTTTCTGAGTACACCAACGAGCTTGAGGTGAAGGTAAGTAATTACCTGACGCCTTTAAGAAATGTTCAAAAGGCGTTGCCTCTGGACTTCCAGCTGCAGCCCTCAATATTGTTATACCACCGAGATATGTGTCAAGACGATTAATCAACAATTCCGTCTCTGCAAGTTCACAACCAGTATCTGTATTATAATACTCCAATTTCATTTGTGGATATTTATTTTTGAGGTAGATGGCTAATGCTGCACTGTCCTTGCCTCCTGAAATACCCAATATTTGTCGTACCATATTCATTGTAATCTTTCATTTAACATTTTCAACAAAATACAAACATCTAATTCATCATTTCCCGATAAAAGTGCTTGCATCTTGTTTTCTATATTTTCAGCTTCAATAAGTTTTACTTTTGGAAGACGATAAGTCCTACTAGATTTGAAATCTCCTTTGCTTGTAGCCAATTCAAAGTTAAATGCTATCTCATCCGTTTCATAATTGATATTATCAAAAGCAGTATATCGTTCTAGCTCCCCAAACAAATGTGTAAGATTCGACAAGAACAATGCTTCTTCCCTATCTTTTATAGTTTCTATCTTACGATCAAATACAACCAGACCTATTTTTTCATAAAATTCACGTTTGTTATCAGATGGAGCAAGAATCCTATCTAAAAACGATTTAGATTTAGCTGTCAGCAAATTTCTATTTATATTTGAATAACGCTGAACTAATACCTCTTTATAATCTACATAATCATGAGGCAATCCTAAATATTCTACAACCGTTTCTTCAATACGATTGATAAATAAATCATAGCAAATAACTAATTCATGAACAGCTGTTTTGATAAGCTGCAAATACTGAGCTGCAAACTCTTCATTATGAAAATCATTATAACCTAAAGCAACTGGCATATCTTCCAGAAATGCCTTACAAGGATCTTTTGCGGTTGCTAAAATATCTCTAAACTTTGCAGTTGCGTCATAGTCAAATTTATGAGTTGTCTTAGCATATACATTTAAACCTTTATAAAAATTGAAGAATGGGCGAATAGTATCCATCAAAGACTTGGAAGTAATGCTCTCTCCATGTTCTTTATTCAGAAACTCTCTATATTTGTTGAATAATTCCAGTTTAATTCCAGTAACATCAAAAGCCTTTATTGTAAAATCATTCAAACGTTTTTGCAATAATTCAAAAAGTTCTTTATTGATATTCAAAACAAATGTTTCACCATTATAAAGCGCAAACTCTTGTTGTTTCACGAACAGGAATATAGGCAACCAAAAATCTATAACACCCTGTTTTAACTTATAGGGGCGCATTTTTAATGTCTTCACCAGATCAGACAGTTTCAAGGCTTTTTCTGTACTCTTTGCCAGGAAATCAGTACAAACAGCCCATAAAGATTGAAGCTCTGGAGCAATTGGTTCTCCTAGAATCCATAATCCGTCCTCATTCCGACGATGAATTCCGGAACTTTTAAGTAAAGTATTGTATATAGTACGCTCAGGAGGATATTGAGTTGGAGAAAATCCAAAGTCCTCTTCTTGCCAATGCTCAATCATCGCATCTAACAAGTTTACTCTTGCCAAAGAAATAGCAGAGCTAATTTTCTGCTTGTTGAATAACTCATTTCTAATAATAGGTGTTTTATTATATACAGATTCACAAACTGTTGACAGCAGCTTATTTAAATCTTTTCGACAGTTTATTATTTGCTGTTTCCCATTGAAATACCATTCTACCTGAGCATTCATCATTTCTACGCAATCATTAATGCTTTTATTAAGCAATTGCGTTTCATATGCTTGTTGTTTAAGTATTTCTCCTTTTGCAATACGGTCTTCCAATACCACATTATCAAGAAGATATTGCAATTTTTTTATCTCATAAAGATGCTTAACAATTGTTTCTGTATCATCAAAGTAAGCATAAATTATTGCTTTACCTGAGCTTGCAGATAACTCAATCATCTGATTTTTGACATCTTCCAAAGGGAATATTAAATTCACAAAACCATCCTCATCACCAGTTGGCTCAACATCATACGGTTCATTAGAAACTATAAACTGAAAATAACGTGGAGTACCTGTTCTATAATATGAAGCAGACGCTACAACAACGTTTCTTTTTATATAAGGCGCAATCTCTGTTGCTACTAACTTAGGAACAGGAACAATCGTAGCTGCCTTATATAATTCATCTTCAATGTTAATATCTGTACCTTCAAATAAAATGAACTGAGATTTATATGCAGCGAAACGAATAATTTTATTCGCTGTCAATTTTTCAATAATACTTCTAGGATTTTTTATACCTAAAGACTTTAATGCATAAGTCTCCAAGAAAGCAAAGTCTATTATAACACCATTATAAAACAAATTAAGCAGACCTATCGTCTTAACAATTTTAAGAGCATCATTAATATTATTTTTGTTAATAATACCACTTTCTACTCGTTCTATGGCAACCCGAATTGCACGCCAATTAGTAGAATCAATATTTGTCTCGGCTAAAACAGCATAAAAATTATATATGATATAATCATAAACCACAGCTAAATTGTAAGTTGTTGTATCATTTGGAATAAAACTGTTTATTGAATTGGATGTGGTGTCATGCAAAAAAGAAAACAATGTTCTCTCATTTTGACCATACCGTTGAATAGCTAATGTCAAACACGAAGCAGATATAGCATCCAATGGATACAACATTTTAGAGGTCCTTGCAGTTAAAGACTCTGATATGATCTTGTTTTTCTTCGCTAAGGAAAACACGTCTAAAAAATTCTCTTTGGCACCATCTGTCATTACTTTTGACTTTGTTAAGCTCTCCGCCGCCAAATACAAAAGTTGTTCTACGGGCTCTGCAAAAACCAACTCTTTAAAACGTCCTTTTACTTTTAACCATTCATTTCTTTGAGTTTCGGTAAGCTTATAAGCATAAGAACCAAAATTCTGATGAAGTGTGGTAATCAGTATTACATTCCGAGATGACACATTAACAAACTCAGCCAATGTCTGTAAAAAATACAATTCTTTTTCAGGATTGTTATTGGCTGCATGCTCAAGAATCTTTCCAAATTCATCAATAAAAATAAATAAAAATTTGTTTTGAGACTTAAGTTTTATCAAAAGTTTTGCCAGTGCACTGAAAATATTTTTACTATCATCAGACGGAGTTATTGCCAATTCATTCGATAATAATGTCGACAAAGTTGTATAATCTCCTACAATATTCATAAATTCAAAATTCTCAGCACCTGCAAAAACTTGTTTTTCTGATACCAAATTTGATTTATTATTAAGCAAATCTTGTTCTAAAGCCATTAGGAAACTAGATTTTCCTGTCCCATACGTTCCAATTATCGAAAATGAATGAATTCCAGATTGGAAACTATCCACTATATTCCCATACACCTTTTGAGCATTTGGCGTAACAATGTAATTGAAGTTATCGTCTACACCTTGGCTTATATTTGTTGATAAATTAAATTTCATCGTTATTGTAGTATCTATTCAGGACTTCAAATATATTTTGTTTTTTGAGAAATTGCACATTTCGAATTCCGCTATTATCTGTATAGCTAATTTCTTTGGGATATTGTTCGCTCAATGAGCGGACAAGTGTTAAAAAAGGAGCTATAGGAATGCAAAAAATCAATGATAATTCTTGTAGTTTATCGAAGGAAACAGTTTTATCCTTACCTGCTATATGAACTAATGCAAATAAAATAATCAAAGGATTAATTTGCCCTACAGAGATTTCATTAAACGAATATTTTCCTTCATTTTCACGAAGAACACCTAATTCTAACAAGAGACTTGCATACTCCTCATTTGTTTTAGGATTTACTGGTGAAAGATAGTTCTGCAAAAATACCCTTATATCTTTTTTAACAGTATTCTCATTAAATATATTTTTTTGTTCTGGTACATTACACTTTCTTTTTATAAATAAAAGAAGTTGATCTTTATCAAACTCTTTCTTTTCACGTTGTAAGTCAACGAACACCAGACGATAAATGCTTGAAACATCTGTCACCACTAACAGATAATGAAGAATCCATAAAGTAACATTATCCTCAGCATAAGGATCTTTTCCTTTTCTATCATCAAAAAGATAACAAGCAATCTCTGTCGTCTCATCATCATTTAAAAGTCCAAATGCCCTTAACCAAAACTTGATTGATTGCACCATATTTTTACCAACACCTAGTTTCACAACAGCATCAGGATCTGTAAACTTGTTATGATTGATCAAATAATCATATCCTTTCTTTAGCCACATGGATTTACAAGGGAATGATTCATGACCTGAAAATGTATACTTTATATTCATATAAATCTTATTAACTGAGATAAATACCTAAAAGACCTCTTATATACAGTCCTTTTTAAACGTACAAAAATACGATGATTTATTGAAATCACAAAGAACGAATGAACACTTAAAAACAGGGTTTCGGGGTCTTTTTAATATATTCATCTCATAATCAAGTTCCAGAAAAGTCAGACCATTCATAAGTTTATTTCACCCTTTCTCCCCCACCACATACACCGGCTGATACTTCGTCCCCGCATTCTTCAACACCCCTTCCTTTACCAGTTCACGAATCACCCGAGTAGACTTCGACGAATTAAACCCAGTGAGCCGTTCAAAATCGCGGCGTTGCAGGAAAGAATGCGTCTTAAAATACTCCGCTAATTTCTGTTTCACCTCTTCCTCGTCCAGTTTGGTAGAATGATGCGACTCGTCTACCTTGCGCTCCAGATACACACTCTGAAAGCGGTCAATCAAGTCCTTGTCGGGCGTGAACTTGATGCTTCTCACCTGTACATCGTCATCCTTAATATACTTCGGATTAATGTCCGGCGCACATTTCAGGCTCAGACTGAAATAGCCGATTCCTTCCAAATGCACCGCATATCCGTTGCTCAGGTTCTCATAAAGTTCATCGTTCAGGGCCGTGATGACGGCTGCCACATCGGCTGGAGAGACGGTACATTTCCTGCGTATCGCTTCACGGATTTCACGGGTGGTCACTACATCTTTGGTAACCACTTTTGCATGCAACTTCGGTACGGAAACTCCCTCCTTTACCGGATTCTCAAACAAATCAAATTTTATAGCCATAATCGTTTTAGTTATATTGTAATTATACTTTTTTAAAAACGCTTATACAAAAATACCTCGACACGTAGCTGTCAAGGTCGCGACACGAACGTGACGAGACATCAGCACGAACGTGTCAAGACCTCGTCACGTACGTGTCGAGGTAAATTTAACTCAATTTTTAAGAAAAAGCAAGGATTTGCCTTCTAAATTTCAAGAAGCTCATTCCCTATTTTTATACCACTTTCAGGTATTGCGGCATCACAGGTTTCTCCAGCTTCCAGGTGATGTTCATGGGGAAATCACCATGCGAAGAAACATAGTCCACAAGGCCGAAACAATGGAAAGGACAGGTGTTTCCAAAACCGTCTTTCTTTTCCTCACGCACAAAAAGCACAATCTTGTTATGCCGCTGAGGTTGCTCGGTGTAAATCCGTCCTCCACGATTATGATGGGAGTCGGTATTCTTGGACTGCCAATGGAAGTAGTCTTTATTGATGACATAATCATCGTATTGCGTAGAAGGTGAAAAATCTTTGTCGGATTTGTTCAGGGTGACAAAGAGCAAGGTGGCATCGTATTCTGGCAAATTGAACACACCAGACACCGAACCTGACATTCTTTTCTCTTCAGTTTGCCGTCCAACCAAAGTGAATATCTCCTCACGAGTATAGCATCCATAGAGTTCAATGCAAGGCAACACCTCAGGGCCAAGCGGTGTGGTGGTAATTTCCAAATGTGACAACAAGTAAGACACGATTTCAGCAGCTTCTTGCTTGAAATACCGATAACGGTCATCATGCAGTAAAGCCAATGCCCGATACATGCCTATTTCTTTCAGCTCGGTTTTGTCGATTCGCTCCTGATAGAGATTATAGTAAAGCATAGTGGCATACAGACGCTTGTCTTCGTCCATATAACGTTTACTGCCCGACAGGAAATCGGCCACGAAATGCAAGTAAGAGGCGGTGTTATGATGTATCAGATTGCCCATGCCTTTCTCCAGGCGTCGAGTAATCGCATCATCGGTATAAGAGATACGCCCTGCGGCCCGTTTGAGAGACGTCCAACAATTGTTTCCCACATATACCACACGGATGTCTTGTCCGTTATTCTCCAGAAATTGGGTAAGCGTAGGCAACTCGGTGTAGGAATTAATTTCTTTCACCAGACGATTTTTGTTGTAGATGGCTTGCTGAATGTTCTCTAAGATGTATTGTCGGGCCTGCTTTTCCATGATGATGCTGCACCCGGTAGGCAAAAGGGTGAAACCGTTCGCTATCTGCTGGGCAATATTCTTTTCGGGACGCAGAGTAAGAGCACGAAATTTTGAGGCGAAATCATACTTCTTATGGGCTTGTGCCACAAAGTCGAGGACGGTGAGTTCGGTCTTCCCTGGAGAAAGACGGAGACCACGGCCCAACTGTTGCAGGAAGATGGTCAAACTGTCTGTAGGACGGAGGAAAAGTAGCGTATCTACTTCGGGTATATCGACTCCTTCATTGAAGATGTCGACCACACACAGGTAGTGCACCAGCCCGTTACGAAGGTCTTCTGCCAGTTGCTTACGTTGCGGTTGCGGCGTATCGGAAGTCAGGCTTTTTGCATTGAATCCGTATTTCTGGAGCTGAAGGGCCATAAAGTCGGCATGTTTCTTATTGACGCAGAAGCACAGAGCGCGACAGGTGTATTCATCGGCCAGGTAACGGTGTAAGGCATCTACGATATGTTGTGCCCGTTCGGATACGCACAGTTTGTCGGCCAGTCGGTCGATAACGTAACGTTGTCCGTTCCAAAGGGAATCATCAGTCAGGTCGGTATCATCGGTCACGCACAGGTATTGGAAGGGAGTCAGCAATCCGGCCTGAAGGGCTTGCGGAAGGCGTATCTCGGCACTGATGCGTCCGCCAAAATCCGGGCGAAGGTCTTTTCCGTCCATACGTTCCGGGGTGGCGGTGAGTCCAATCAACAATTGAGGATGGAAATGCGAAAAGAGTTTCCGGTAGCTGTCGGCCTGGCTATGATGAGCTTCGTCAATGACGATGTAGTCGTAATAATCGGCCGGGAGCTGCGAAAACAGGGCTTCAAACCGTGAGTTGAACATGGAGATGGAGACAAACAGATGGGCATAGTCGGCCTCGGTTTGAGGAGCTTCATTACCGACCCACAACGTGCCGAAATTGGCGTCTTGCAACACGCTGCGGTAGGTGTGCAAGGACTGGAGAAGGATTTCTTCACGGTGGGCGGTGAACAGGATGCGACTGGTCCGCCCTACTCCTGTCTGCTGTTGGCAGAAGGACTGATAATCGAAAGCGGAAATCACGGTCTTTCCCGTACCAGTGGCCGCCACAACCAAGTTACGGAAGTTACCACACTCCTCACGCTCTACTTTCAGTTTATCTAAAATCTGCTTCTGATGTGGGAGCAAAGAATAGCGTTGGTACACGAAAGTATCTGGTTTTCCTTTGAAGGTGTTGCGATGCAATTCTTGTTGGAACTTTTCAATACCTCCCAGCCGGAAATCTTCAAAGTTCGGGCTGTTCCAGTACAAGTCGAAGGTGGCCAGCGCGGTCTTGATGATGTGCGGATTTTCTACACTCGTCACGCGCATGTTCCATTCCAATCCGTCGGTCTGTGCCGACTTAGACAGGTTGGACGAGCCGATATAGGCAGTGTGCATGCCGGAATTACGCACAAAGATGTAAGCCTTGGCATGGAGGCGTTCGATGTCGGTTTGATAAGAAATATGAATTTCCGTATGAGGTAGTTCAGCAAGTTGCTGCACGGCCTTAGTCTCGGTCGCCCCACAATAAGTTGTGGTAATGATGCGCAAACGGGTACCTTCGCGTTGACAGAACTTTTTCAAGTCATCCAACAGCAAACGCACACCAGAGAGTTTCAGGAAAGAAACAATAAAATAAATCTCGTCGGCACTCGCAATTTCCCGTCGGATTTCCTCGCCCAATGAAAGGACGCTGTTTCCACCCGTAAACAAGTTGCTCACCCGGAAGCCGGATTGTGGACGGACGGTTTCTGAGCGACTGTGCTTTTGCAGGAGGTTCTTTTGCTGGGTCATCACCTCCATCAAGAGGTTGGAAGTGTCGGCTATCCGCACTTCTTCCACAAGCCCGTACTCGGCCAATATCCGGTTGACCAGTGTCATCCGGTCGTGCATATCTTCCGTGTCTTCCAGTTTCTGCCGGATGGCTTTTGCCAGATAATCCGCTAATATCTTAGGGGATTCGGCCGCGTCTATCTGTTCACGCAGGCAAACCAATTGCTGGGATTCAGCCTCTTGTATATCTCGTTCAACTTCCTGATTGATAATATTCTCGTAGATTCCTTTCTTTAACATCGCTTGCTGATTTCAGAATTTCATGCTGAAAGTACAAAATAAAATGAAACTAACTGACATATTTTTAGAAAGAATCCCGAAAAACTTTATCTTTGTGAATATAAATCATTGGATATTATGAACTCCTTCATCCCCATCTTTTCAGCCTTCTTCATCCTGCTTGGACTCCTCGTCTGGAGATTCCCCAAACTCATTGCAGGATACAACACCATGACGCCCGAGCAACAGAAAAAAGTCGACGTCAAAGGGCTCAAAGCCTTCATGTGCCGTGTGTTCTGCGCAATCGGCGTACTGGTTTTCGTGAGCTACCTGCTCCTGCGGCTGTTCATGGACGAAGCATCGGCCATCAACATCAGTTCCATAGTAGTGCCCATAATAGGGGTTATCTATCTGCTGGCCGGTGGCCAACGGTACGATCACAACTAACGGGATGCCTGGGCGATAATCTCCTTTACTTCGCAGCACTCTCCTTCCAGATGGATGCACCAGAACGGGACGGACTTGGCATCAGTAAACTCTTTCATCCGCCAGGCTGATTCGAAACCGCTGGCCACGAAATGCATGGGCACGAACAGGCCGGTACGGAACACGTCGAGGAACTGACGGGCTCCGCGGGTGTAGCCGTTGCCAATGCGCCCGTCTACAGGGAACATCACCACGTCGAAACGGTCGGTGAGCTTGCGGATGTCTTTCAGCTCGCCCAAGAAACGCTTTTCTTCCTTGGCAGGGTCAATGTCGATGCCGAAGTCGGGGCTGTAGACCAGTCCCCCGTGATAATCGTCGGTCAGGAAGCGGGCGTACCAGTTGTTCAGGTCGCCGGCATGGAAGATGCGCTTGCCGTCGGTCTCTATCACCCACGACACGCCGCTGTCGTTGCTTCCAGTGGCCGTCACACGGAGGAGTTCGTCTTCCCACGTGGCACCTTTCCCCAGCCAGGCATCGGCTTCTTCCTTCTGCGCCCGACGGTGTTTCAGGATGTCTTTCGAAAGGATGTAGCGCACGTTCGCTTTCCGGGTCCGCCAGGAGAAGATGTCGCGGTTGAAATGGTCTTCATGGAAATGACTGGAGAAGACGTACAGGGGCTTGGGCGACTGCAACAGACGGGGCATCACGCCGGCAGGGTCCATCCAGTAGTCGAACACGAGGATGCAGCGGTCGGTCTCGAGGGCAAAGCCGCTGTGGAAGATATAGGTAAGTTGCATAGGCTGCTTGAATAGTTTGTGCAAAGATAGCGTTTTTGCCGGAAAGGAGCAGCCAGCCCCGGGGATTAAGGGGCTGTGCCCTCCACTTTATAACGGATGGAGCGTTCGCTGCGTTGCAGACAGTCGGTGAACACGCGCAGGTCGTTGGTATAGTTCATCAATTCCCACACGAGTTGCACTTCTTCGTCGGTCCAGGCTGCTCTGTGGCGCGGATATTTTTTCCGGATTTCCTGCAAAGGTTCCGGATTGGAATCTTCCGGAAGGTTCAGCCGGCTGGCCCGTTCACGAAGATGTGTCAGCACACTGTTCCAATAGTTGTGATAGACGGGCTGGCAGAAGAAGTCTGCACAGAGAATCTTCTGCTTCGGCGGACAGTAGAAAAGAGCCTCCCTGTCAATGGCTTCCAGTTCTTGCATCAGCTGGTCGATACATGCAGCGGCGGCCGGAGCCTGCACCAGGATGGAGCATTCATGGCGGGCATCGTCCTTGTTCCGTCGGGCCGAAAGCCAGTTGAACGAGCCTTCCACCAGCAGGCGGTCGTCCACCACCAAGGTCTTGTTGTGGATGCCTTTCAACACCCGCAGACTGACGTGGTGTTCTACCAGTGCGCGGCGGGCTTGCAAACTTTCCTCCTTCCACAAGCCGTTTTTCTTATCCAGGTAATGGTCGGTATACACCACCACTTCTACCCCACGTTCCACTGCTTCCTGAATGAGAGGCAGCAGGTGGTCGCTTTCAAGGGCGCGGATGGAGAGGAAGGGCGACACTATCACTACTTTCCGGCGGGCGGTCTGAAGAGCCTGACGCAAGATGTCCGTATGGGCCTCAAGGGTGGACAGACGGCAGACTGCAGCCGACTGACGGGGCACATCGAGCGACTGGCTCAGGAGGGGGTCCTCGTCCTGGTAGAGAAAGTGGGAGGAGATTTCGCTCTGCTGACTGTCGAACAGCCACTTAGCCAGATTGCCCGACGGGGTGTCCCGGTCGGGATGGAAGATGTTCATGTGGCCGAACACCAGAAAGTGGTATTGCGCACGCGACACGGCCACATTGAGCATATTGTACTTTCCGCCTGCTTCCATAAAGTAGGAAGTGTCGTCGGGTGAATTGACGGGCGAGAATATCACCAGCGGGTACTGAGCTCCTTGCAGCGAGTGGACGGTGCCGACGGTCATCGTAACGAAGTCTGCGGCATCGGGCAGTCCGGACAGCAGCTTGCGCAAAAGGCGTTCCTGTGCCTTGAACGGGGTAACGATGGCGGCCACCTGAGAAATAGGCTTTCCGTAGGCTTCTTCCAGCTTTCTTTTCTCGCGCGACAGCCATTTCACGATGGCAGCAGCTTCGGCTTCATTGAATCGGCTTCCGGTCTTTCCCTTCTGGCTGTATCCGTTCACATGGACATAGCCTTTGGAGGGAAGAGCCGCGTATTTCGGACGGTCGCCTTTCAAGGGAAGCAGTCGCCCGTGGTACACATAATCGTTGCAATAGGCGATGATGGAGTCCAGGCAACGGCGGTGTTCGCGCAGAAAGGCCCCGCGTTCGCCGTCCACCTGATAGCTGCCACTCTTGCGGGCCATTTTCATCAGGCTTCCGGAAGAGGACAGGAAACCGTGTTCGGTCAGGAAAGCATACAACGGACCTTTTGACGAAGTGACCACTCCGGAGCGGCGGAGGTTGATGAAAGAGTATTGTCCAGTTACGGGCCAGATGGGTTCTATCTGTTCGATGTCGCCCACGAGGATGGCTTGCCGGGCCAGACTGAACGAGGGTACAGCAAGTTCAGGCGACACCTGTCCGGACTCGTCGACGATGAGTAGGTCGATGGTATTGTAGAGGGGCACGGAGGGATTGCCCTCGCTGCTGCAGGTCATGTAGCGCGGAAGGGAATGGAAGGTGGAGATGAACACCGGCATCACGCAGGCCAGCCGTCTCAGACGCTCGAGGTAGACGGTACGGTCCGAACGGTTCTGGTTTCCGGTGCAACGGCTCAGACGACGGATGAACTCGGCCTCACGGTAGTGGATGGCATACCAGAACATCTGGTAGCGGTAACTGATGTCCAGGCGCACGGCCATGTCTTCCATGCAGGGCAGGTTCCTGTACTCCTCTCCTTCCGTCAGCCGGGTGTAGCGTGCCCTGAAATCGTCGTTCTCCTCCCAGTGGGCCATGGTTTCTTCGTAGGCGGAAGAAGTCTTGCGGAAGTGTTGCATCATCCGGACAAGTAGATTCTTTCCCCCATTTACACCACCGGATTCTTTCTGTGCAGCAGCCTCCATGCCCGTTTCAATCCAGTCCCTCAGCAGAGTCATCTGTCCACGAAGGTAGTGCTGACACTCTGTTTCATCCTTGCACGAAGTATGGAAGTAACGGTTGAACAGCTCCAGGTAGTACGTGCGGTACTCATCCACCCGCTCCGGATTGTCGTACGTTTCGGGAAAGCCCTTTCCTCGGGTGTTCAGCATCATGGCATAGCGTTCAGTCAGCTCTTCCTTTCCGGACAGGTACAGGCCTAACGTATCCAGTTCCGGCAACCAGCGTGCCGCCAGGCCTACCTCGGCCGTATCTGTCTCAACAGCTTCCATCTCGAAATCCTTGAGTATGTTGGTAATGGCCTGGTTGTTAACTGAACTGGCCACAATAAGCTCAGGTTCTCCGTCCGTCAGCACGGAATGCACCAGCCGGTTGGCAATGACCGTCTGCAGGAAAGTGGTCTTTCCCGTTCCCGGAGGACCGTTGACGGCAAAAATCCGGCTGCCACGAGGATGAGTGTACATGGCGAGCGTTTCACGCTGAGAAACGGATAAGGGGAAATCACTGCTCATCTGGGCCAGGTGCCGCTTGTTGGCATAAATCTCCCGACGGGCAGGCAACGGAAGCAACGGTTCGCACCCGCAGCGCGTCAGGCACTCCAGCAGCGGGAGATCTTCCTTGCACTGCAGCAACTTGTCGTACAACCGCAGGATATTCTGTGCCATCCCCGTGACGGGCGCCTTCGTGATAACCATCTCCGGCTGGTCGGGGTAATTCATTTCGGCAAACGTCATCCCGGTGGCTTTCCGGAAGAGGGCTTCGCACGCCTCCCAGTATTCCTCTTCGGTAGCCACATCGGTCTTGAACGCACTCAGCAGGCTGTCCACCTCGTCGAGGGAAGCAAGGGTACGGTCGTCCTTGGCATTGGGCGAAAGGAACTTGCGGACGAACATCGGCACACGGTCCATCGGGTTTTCAGGCAACTGTAAGGAACCGTCGGGTCCTAACGCCGCCGTAATGAAGAAAGGGTATTCAGGAAACATCTTACCAATAGGTTTGCCATTCTCATATTCGGAAAGCAGCACACAGGGGGCAATGCGCACCTTACACTTCTTCCCGTCTTCCCTTCCGTCGGGGAAAAGCAGTTCGATGTCTTCTTCCGGTATTGACTCCGGCATACGGTCTTCAAACGCCAGCGTCACACGCGGCTCTTTATAGAACATGCTGTTACTCCACTCAGCATCCAGCAGGCAGTTTTTCCAGTATTTAAGCAGTTTTTTGTTCATAGGTACACAATAAGGGACAAAAATAGACGCATTCCACCACAATCGAAACAATGCGGCGGTAATAAAGCGTAATTTTACCTAAAAACAATTGAAGAGATATATCCTTCCTGCTCGTAAACCCGATGATAACGGTGAATCATTTCTACCAGCGGAATGAGGCGTACATCCTCCGGCACCAGATGGCAGAAGCGTGCATACTGGCGGTCGTACAGGGTGGTATTTCCATTCTTCAGCTTTATTTCAATATCGTCCGGCACAAAGAAAGAAGCCCGGTTGCCCAGGTATTTATAGAATTCGGTGAGATAGATATGAATGCCGGCCAGGTCGAAATCGCCGAAATGCAGGTAATCATTGGGAACCGAAAGGAGCCAGTTGCGCAAGTCATCCGACTGAGGATAACGTGACACAAGGAGTACTTTCCGGGCCTTGAACAAATGTCGCTGACGGTGAAGCAGACGAAAGTTGTCGCCGTTCTCCACACCCACCACAAGCACATCGGAGGGTATGCGGAATTTCTCCGGTTCCTGCACAAAAAAAGCCATACCTTCCAGCGGAGAGAGGGGGAAAGATTTCTCTCCCATCGTCACCTCCAATGGCTCGCAACAATTTACCAGAAAGCCACGGAAGGTCCGCACACGAACAAGCTTGGAGTCGCCGGTTTCATTTACCAGTACACTCCGGTCCAGATCAGGGTTATGTCCATCGGTCAGTTCTATCCACCGGGACAGTTCAGCCCCACCCGTATACTTGTTCTTCACATAACGGATGCTTGCCTCTACATCCAGCAACCGATAAGAGTTACGGCTTCCATGAGTGATGACAGAAAGCAACCCTTCTTCTTTCAGTTCATCGGCAAACCAACGCGGGAAAAGGCTGGAAGGAAGTGTCTCTCCCTGTATAAGACGAAGTACCTTACGGCATATTGACGGAGTAAATTTTTTCTGTTCCATAAACTATTGCTTGCGTGTGAGTAAAGGTACCACCTGCGTAAAACTCTGAGCATCCTTACTCAAAAGATAAGTATAACGATAATCCTCCACATTGTAGGTGGTAGGAGAACTGTTGACCAGTACGATATTCCGGCAGTTGGCAAAAGCCAGAATACCCTTGACATTGTTGGGATGAAGCTTGCCAATTTCGTCCATCATGCAATGAATCCGGAAATCTCCGAACTTGCGCGAAGCTTTCTCCTTGAACACGTTAATCAGCATGATGTTAACCATGGCTTTTACCAGAATATCCGTTCCGTCCGACCCCACATTGGCTATCTTTTCGGTCCATCCGGTATCGTTATCATTCTCTTTCACACGGAACTGCAGATTGAACGTGTCAGACAATACCAGGCTTTTGAGAGACGGATTGTCTCTCAAAAGCCGGCTGAATGAATAAAGATACTTCACCGCCTTTTCGTTCACTTCCATGCGCGAGTCCTGCGAGAAAAGATCAAGGGCTCCCATGTTAAACTGATGTTCTTCATTGAACTGCTTGATTTCTACCAAAAGCTGCATCAGCTTGTCATCGCTGGCCTGAGTCCGCAGCTCGATGCCACGGATGACTCCGGCAAAGTTCCGCCTTACAAAGTCTTCGTTTATGGCACGAATGGTTTTCTGTATCTCACTTTCATGCTGGGTCAAATCGCCCGTCTCCTTCGAGATTCGCTGGATAATGTTGGTGTAGCGCTCACTGATACGTGTCTGATATTCCACAATTTTGTTATCTTCCACAAACTCACAAAGATTGGCTGCAAAATCATAGAAATCAGAGTCGCTTACCAACGTTTCGGGGAAATGGAAGGTGTTCTTAGCCGTAAAATTGCCATGGAATGCATTGACCGCCCGCTTGAACTGGTCCAGCTCTCTATGAATGGAAATAATAAGCGACTTCAAGTCTCCGATAATGGTTCCACAAGACTTCCGGGTAGGACGCATTTCCGAGGTATACGACTCGGACGGACAGAGGTCTTCGTCTGCGCGGAAAGCTTTCAGGCTGGCCAAATCTTTATGAATGTCTGCATGCTCTTTTCTCCTGGCTTCCAGCATCTTATCCGCCTCACTCTGCTGGCTTAGCAGACGCTCCATACGAAGCTTGTATTTATTCTCCAAATCTTCCAGCTGCGCATCGTTTATTTTTTTCTCGTTGCGCAGTTGCGGCTCCCGGTCGAAATACTCGCGTTTGTCTTTCTCAAAATCGGATACCAAAGAACGTTTACGAACAATGTATTCCAGCTCCTGACGGATGTCGGCCATACGTTTCTCATAACTGGTAATGACAGACATATCCGCCCCGCTTCCTTCAAGTTCCTTGGCCTGTGAGCGCCGCAGCTCTGCCTTTTTCGTTTCCATTTCAACTCGCTGACGAGTAATCTCTTCATGAATAACGCCAGTTTCCTGCCGAACGACCTCCTCTTCAGCCTTTTCCGTTTTCCGCAGTTCTTCGGCCAATTGCTTCAGGCGTTTCTCCTTTTCCGCCCGTAAACGCTTGTCTTCATCTTCCCAACGCACCTGTTCCTGCGACTTCTGGGCTAACTGCAATTCTACCTGCTCTGTCTGCTCCCGTTTCCATTCGGCCTCTTTCCGCTGCCAGGAGGTAAGTTCAGCCTGCAAGTGTTTCCGTCTGGCAGGAATCTGCTGCAACTGGGCCTCCAAAAGGTGCTGTTTGTCGGCTACCTCCCGAATCTGCCGGTTATATTTCTTCTTTATCTGCCCGAGTGTTTCCTCCCGACGTCCGTTCAACTGAGCCAACTCGCGGACATACGACTCACGGGCAGCTTCCTTTTCGGCCAGTTCTTCCTTTAAACGGGCTGGCGTACGCAATTCTTTCGCCACTCCCGAAAGTTCAACCCGTACGCCGAACAGCGTATTGTCACTGTCCCCAGCCAATACCGGATGTAAATCCTGGGCATACAGAATCAGCTCTTCATCTGCCACTTTCCCGATTGTTTCCTGCCACCCCGGCTTGTGCGCGTCCAGCCATTCACAGAAGGAACCTTTCCAACGGTCAAGAAGACTGGTAAGGGTCTGAATTTCTGCGTCCAATGCCGTACGACGGCGCACCAGTTCCTCAGCTTCTTGCTTGAACTGCCACTCACTCTCTTTCATCTCATCGGTACATTTCTGTCGCAACTGGTCGCACGTGAGTTTCAGGCCGGCTACCTGCCAGCTTGTCTGCCTTTCTTCATCTTTCAATGCATCCAACTGTTCCTGATAGTCCCCGGTTTCTTTCTCAAAATGGCAAGTCAGCTGAATGCGAATCTTCTGCTGACGAAGTGCGGAAATTTCTTCGGTGAGCCGTATCCGGTTTTCATTCCACGTTTTTTGTCTCTCCTCATACATATTCCGCACGTGTACCTCTTGTTCCCGATAGCGGGCATACAATTCATTTCTCCAGACGTTCAATTCATTTTCACGGGCCAGCACAGCCTTTCGCCGTTCATTCTCAAATGCGGTAAAGGCCGCCTCTACCTTTCCGACCAGCAAATCATATTTCTGCAACACATCCCTGTAAGTAGCGGTCAATTCTGCATACGTCTGTTTCAAACTATCCTGCTCATGCAGCAAGGCTGCTTCACCTGCCACACGCCGCATCACCTCTTCTATGCCTTCTTTCTCATAATACAAGCGCTTTTCGCGGATACGCTTCAAATCGTCGGCTATCGCCCCTTCCCGGCGCACCAGCTTATCACGTTCGGCAGAATACTTGCCTCTCTCTTCTCCTACAAGCCGCGCCAACCGTGCCCGCTTCTCTTCTGCTTCCTGAATCTGTTCCTCGAGCACCGGCAACATGTCATGAGCTGCTTTCTCTGCATAATTCAATTCAGCTCTTCCTTCTTCCAGCTGTTTTTGAGAATAAAGTAAGCTCCGGTAGCGCTGAATGACCTGTTCCGCCTGCTTGCGCACCACAATCTCCCCATTCTTGTTGGGACGCAGCCATCGCATGACATCATCATATTCCTGCTCAAAAGCTTCTATCTGGCTCCGGTAATAAGTCAGGTCGATAGACACATCTTCCTCATTCATGGACTGGATGATGGTATCTTTCACAAAATCGGCATCCAAACGGGAATTCAAGAATACATGCTGAATAGTACGAGGAATGTTCTGATACTTACTACTTTCTACAATGGCAAACTTACGATAAGACACCATATCGGGCTTGCGGTTGTTTCCAAAGATGATGTCACGAAACATTTCATAGCTCGTAACAAGCGGAGTAATCGTACAACGGGCATCCGACTCAAGAATACGTGTACGCACCTCGCTCCAATCGGCAGATACCTCGTGACGGTCGTTCACAAACCATGCTTTCCGATAAGGAGCATCTATCAGGCGGAAAGCAGCCCGTCCCATAGATTTGGACACCACTACGGAATATGCGCTATTCTCACGTACCACCTCGTACACGATATACGAGTTGGCATAGGGCAAATAAAAAGCGTCGAAATTCTGCTTTTCTTTCGGAATGCCCAGATGCAGTTTGTCGGCATTATAGAAAAACAAGATAGCTCGCAGAAGGGTACTCTTTCCCACTCCCTGCGTACCAATGAAATGCACATTGCCGTCCACCCGGATTTCGGCATAAGGAATATGCGCACTATTCAGGAATATGACTTTATTCAGATATCTCATCGCTTGTATCCTCCAATATCGTGATGCAGTCCACCATTTCTTCCATATAGTGGAATGCGGTTAGTACTTTATAGGTTTCATCGTGCTCGTTCTCCAGTTCAATCATCCCAGCCTTTTCCAGCTCTGCCACCAGTTTCTCTACAACCTCTCCGAATTTCTTCTTGTCAGAAAACAAGCGGGAGGCCTTTTCCTTCAGTTCCATGTTACATCCTATCTGCACCTCAATATCTGCCCGCCGGAACAGGAATCCGGGACCAAAAGCCGAATGATACGTTTTCAGGAAGCTCAGGTAATCAATCCATTTGCCTACAGCTTCCAGCTTTCGTTCCAAATCGACCCGGGTTTCTTGACGTGTAAAAAGGTAATATCCGTTGCCCGCTTCCAGATAGAAGCCGATACCTTTATAATAATCGTAATACTCCGTAAAATCTTCTTCAAGCGCATCATAGTACCGCTTGACGGTTGGCGAGACACTATTGGCGGAAATAAATCCTCCCCTGCTCAGAATATTGAATATTTCTTCCGTGTATTTCATCGTTTTATCAAGTATGATTAAGGGTTTTGTCGTAAATAAATCAAAGGGTACTCCACCTCAGAGGTTGACTCATAATGGTCGGTAAAATCCAGCTCATCCGCATACTGTGAAGCCAGCTGGCAGAAAAAAAGCAGCTTGTCTTCTTCCGCCACCGGCTTGCCATAGGAATAGTTCATTACGAACCGGAACAAATGTGTGCCAGAGGCAGCAAAAGCATTGAATACTTCCTGCAAATTGACTCTGTCCATTACCTCACCTGCCTGTGACAGATAACTTTCCGGAATGGCTCCGGCCACATTCCGCGGACCACGTGAGTCCTTCTTCCGCCGCGACATCACCTTACGAATCAACTCCAATGCCACTTCAGAAGTATGCAGATTTGACAGAGACAACTTGATGCGATAGTTGGGCTGCGGTTCCATCCACACCGGATTCTTTTCGCCAATGACCCGGCGAATATCTGTATTCTCTTCAAGCAGGAACTGATCGCGCAGGTACTTCAATCGCCTTACCTTTTCAAAAATACGATTCTGGTAGGCTATCAAGTTCAAGTAATGAATAATCTGTTTTTCTATTTCAATCAGGTTATGATACGAATCGTTCAGCTGAAGCTTTACATCACTCACCACAGCCCGCATCTGTACATCCATAGCCACACGGAAAAAGGTAGGTTGCTGTGAGTCTATCACTTCTTCACTCCGAGTTATAAGCAAAGCTATGTTACGCCGTTTTTCATCCAGTTTTTTCAATTTGGCCAATTTCACCTGATAATTTGGTTCCGTTTTATAAGTTACATCCAAATTACGTTTCAAGTCCATCACATTACGTACGGTAGCCAGTGCAATGTTTTTCAAACAACGTCTCACCTCTCGCTGATACGCATACTTCCGCTGTTCATTGTTCTCCTTCAGGAAATAATCGATGTTATCATTCAAATGATTCAGATAATCTTGCACGAACGACACATTGATTTCCTCGTTTATTTGCAGAACCTCTTCGAAAAACTTCAAGTACAAGTCTTCCATTTCCAGGAAATCACCGCTTTCTCGCAGCACACCGTATTCAATAAGAAAACGAATACGCTCTTCCTTGTATTCAGTTAATTCAAGGGCATAATCATAACGGAATGAGAGCTGTTTACGTTTGTAAAACATTTCCTTGAGCAACACTTTTTCACGCTCAAACATTTTCACAAGTTCATCTATAGAACGGAATGTATTCATCGTATCAAATATAATGTCATTAAAGCAAAGGCGTTTTTAGCAAAGATAGGGATTATCCGGAAATCTCCACCAAATATCGTTATCTTTTCATAAGACGGGATGCGGTTCAGCATCGTCTTTTCTCAAAAGCGGGCTTCGGGTTTGACACTGCATTCACCTTTTTGTATCTTTGCGCCAAACTAGCTGCTACATGAAAAGTACGAAACAAGACATAAAACGCATGCAGTGGGAAAACGACCCACTTTACCGGCTGATAAGAACCATCAAGAATGTAATGGACCGATACTACCTCGACCCTCTCATTGGATTGCTTTTTCCAACGGCGGGCGACATTTTCTCTTCGGCCATGACACTGCCCTTTCTCACGGTGTCGCTGTTCAAAATCAAGTCCATTCCCCTCACCCTGGCCATCCTCTACAACATGCTGGTGGACATGATGCTGGGTATCATTCCGCTCTGGATTGGCGACCTGCTGGATATTTTCAGCCGTTCGTACGCGAAAAACTACCGGTTGATTGTGGGTTTCGTGGAAGGTGACAAAGAGGTGATTCAAGAGGTAAACCGCAAAGCCCTGCTGACAGCCGTGGGCATCCTGGTGCTGTGCGTAATTATCTACTGGGTGGCCAAACTGGCAGTCTACCTGACTACGGCGCTATGGACATGGATAAGCGGACTGTTTTAAGTATCCCGGAAAATACGTACCTTTACGCCAAAATCATTCATAATGGGAAAGAAAGAATACGTGCAGGCCAACAAGGACTGGCTGGCCGAAAAGGCAAAGGAAGAGGGAGTGATGCCGCTCCCGAAGGGTATTTACTACAAGGTGCTGGCATCGGGCAAGAACGACGGCAAGCATCCCACACCGCGGAGCATCGTCACCGCGCACTACACGGGATGGACTATTAACGGCAAGAAGTTTGACAGCAGCCGCAGCGGTGCGCCCGTAGCCTTCCGCCTGAGCGACCTGATTGAGGGATGGATTATCGCCATGCAGCAAATGTGTGTGGGCGACAAATGGGAGGTGTACATTCCGTCGGAAATGGGATACGGCAAGTTCTCACAGCCCGGCATCCCCGGCGGCTCTACCCTGATTTTTGAGATTGAACTGTTCGGAATAGCCTGAGTGCAGGCTATTCCAATACTAAAAGGGTTATCGAATATTACTTATTCTCTGAGAAGTAGGCTTTGGCAAAATCACATTCTGTCTTCGAAAAACATTACACATTTCTGCACAACTTGCCAAGCAATTCTTTATCTTGCGCAATCATTTCATTCATCTCGATATGCGTGCACGCTTCCTCACGTAAAAGTCGCGCACTGGAAGACTGTTCCGACAGATTCCACGTAAGTAACACCACGTGAATCTTCAGCGATTTCAACTTCTTGACCAGCATTTCGTGGTCGGCATCTCCCGTAATCAGCACTACATAATCAAATTCGCGGAACACGGAAAGCTCATAGGCCTCCAAAGCAAACCACACATCTATCCCCTTTTCTACGACCGTAATATCTCCATCTCTCTGTACTTCCCGCAGGTGCTTGTAATGGAAAATTACATCATTTTCAATCAGACTGTCTTCAAACTTTCGCTCGGAAAACAACAGATGTTTGCTATTGGCATCATTCACCCGATAACGCCCCCGGAAATAATGGCTTTCTGTAATGTAACAATTGGTTATTTCCAACCCACTCCGACGCGCAATCTCCGCACGAATAAAATCAAACAAAGATTTGATTTTAATATTTAAAGACAATTGATCGGACAAGGCCTCATTTATCTTTGAAAAATAGTCCCCATCTATGAAGATACCGATTGATTTTGATTCTGTTATCATTGTTGTTATATGTTTTTGATAGTAATATCGCAAGGTAGGACATCTTTCAATAGCAGGCAACTGAAAAGAAAAGAAAAATCGTAGACATGTATCTAAAACATATTTTTCATGCAGTTCCTTTAAATTCCTTTCTCTTCTTTGAAAAGATTATCAGAGCAACCTGATGGGCCTGCTTCTTCGAACAGCCGTTCCATCCTTTTCCAATGGGGTTACAAGCTCATAATCCCCGGTGGCATCATTTAATTGCAAGATGACCAGCTGACCGTTTTTAGGCGAACGCATCTGTTCAAACTCTTCCACAGTGAGATGAAACCAGCGCATGACGAACAAGCGTATGGCCAGTGAATGGGTTATCAGCACACAATTCTGCGGATAATCTTCACGCATGAAGTCACGATGAAGCGAGCCTAAGAGGTCATTGATACGGTCGTACACATCCGTACCGGCTTCTCCTCCCGGAAAGCGATAGTAGAAAATGCCATAGTCCCTGCGCTCTTTCTTCAGTTGCTGCAACTCGGCATACGTGCGAAGGTATCCCCATTCCTGTTCACGCAAACGAGGTTCCTCGCTGTATTCAAACTGATTTCTCGGGAAGCTGCGGGCTATACTCTCAAAAGTGGAGCGGGTACGCCAAAAGGGAGAGACATAAAAATATATGGATTCCTCGCCCACCAGTTCCTTCAACTTTTGCCCAGCTTCGCGGGCCTGAGCTACTCCTTTTTCTGTCAGCTCAATGGTATAGTCCGGTTCTGTGGCAAACTTACTTTCGTCGGTATTGGCATGGCATTCTCCATGACGTATTAGAATAATTCGATGTGGTTTCATAAAAGATTTTTTATTTTATCATTCTTTTTCATCTTTCTAAATATGTACGATGTATAAAATGCAATATAGAAATTTTTTCTTACATTTGGCAATAAGATGTGATGAAACGATTCATATACATATTTATCATGCTGCTTTGGATGATTTCTTATGCCACGGCACAAGAGTCTCTTCCCTGCAGGGGAACCGCAACCACCGTATTGAACGTGCGTTCCGGACCCGGTACCAGTTATGCGCGGGTCGGACAGCTCAGTCGCGGACAGGAGGTCAATGTTATTCAGAAATCAAGGAACAACTGGGTACAGATTGAGTTCGGTTCACAAAGGGGATATGCCTACTCCAAATACCTGAAATTCTCTCCTTTGCCCCAAAAGGCAAACTCTCCGCCTGCCAAATCGTATTCCGGTTCCTCTTCATGGAGTTTCTGGTCAGTAGTATGGAACATCATTACCTGGGGACTGGGTATTTATTTGGGACTGGTGGTGCTGTACTGGCTGTTGAAAATACTTATTATCTCCTATTTCATCGTATCGGCCTGCCTTACCTTTACGTTCAGGATGTTGAGTCTTCCTTTCTTCTTTCTTAATGCCCTGTAGCGATACCTAGCAAAACCTTGGTTTATCTTCTTCAAGAAAAACCGTTTCAGCAACGCCACCAATGAGAACCTGCGTTTCATTTTCTATTTCCTGCAATTCCCGTTCTATGTCCTGCTGTTTCCATTGAGAATTGTCAATGCTGTCTTTTTCAATCTCCTGGTACATTGTTCCTTCGAAATGTTCAATTATGTGATGGAAGTAATTTTACCCTCAGAAGACAAGGAAGGGCATGACGATTTTATCCGATGGATTTTGTTCTTACCCTACAGAATCATCAAATACGTGGTATGGCATGGCTCGCTGACCATCATTGAAAGCGCGATATGGACGGTAATAGAAGTCTTTTTACCTACTCTGACCCTCTTTCACGGTACCTCCAATGACGCAGCCGAATCCATCGTAGCGTGCCCTAATCGGGGAAGTTACCGGGGACGAGATGTAGGAATCTGGCGCGTAGGTGGCGGTAATTATGCTGGAAACGGCATTTATTTTGCACCGGCACGCAGTACGGCCCGACATTATTCCGCAGGAGCCATCATCGTCTGTCGCGTAACACTGGGAAGCACGCTCGACCTTGGCATGGCGCCTTATCATGTGTATTATCAATGCGGAAAGCCCAACGCGCTGGAAGCTACCCGCTGGGGACTGGAGAATAATTATGTGACGGGAGAATGGTGGCGTCCCGATGAAGGATGGTGGGAATACTGCATGTACGACTGGCAGAACCGCTACAACTACAGCTGGCGCATACGTCCGCTTTATGTAATCGATCTTGACAGCGGCTACATACAGCGCATCCCCGGTGGCATGTGCCACTGGCTTTTCCGGAAAATGGTCATCATGGACTTGCTAAATTCCATGCTCGGCGATTAAAAAAATGCGGGAAACGACTTGTCTACCGTTCCCCGCATTTTCATATTGTTTACAGCGCAGCCTTCAGAATGGAAAGGATGTCCTGTTCGTTCAGCGGAGCAAACGTGCCCGGTGCGTCCAGTCCCTCATTCACAGCAATGTGATGTGCCATTTCTTCCAGACGGGAATCGTCAATGCCTACCTCACGCAAGGTCATCGGCATGCCCAGACTCTTGAAGAACTGTGCGGTACGTGCGATGGTCTGCTCGGCAATTTCCGACGGAGCCTGATCGGCAGCCAGTCCGAAGACGTTCACACCAAATTTCACGATGCGTTCCTGTGTGCGCTCGTTGAGCACGTGGCGCATCCAGTGTGGTGTAATGATGGCCAGACCTTCTCCATGCGTAATGTCATAATATCCCGACAAGGCATGTTCGATGCCGTGCATGGGCCAGGGAGAACCGCCGGTACCGAGGGCCAGCAGACCGTTGCAGCCAAAGGTGCAGGCATACATGATTTCGGCACGTGCTTCGTAATCGTCCGGTTTCTCCAGTGCAATCGGAGCATATTTCATCAGGGTCTTTACCAACGTTTCACAGAAACCGTCGGCCACGGAATTGGAGGCATGAGTGAAATACTGTTCCATCACATGGTTGATGGCATCGGCTACTCCTGCTGCCGTGTGCTTGGCATTGACCGTAAAGGTGTAGGTCGGGTCAAGGAAAGAGCAGGCCGGGAACAGATGCGGGTCGATATAAGCCACCTTGTCGTTGGTCTCTGTGCGGGAAATGACTCCTCCGGCATCGTACTCACTGCCTGTAGCGGCCAGGGTAAGGATGTCCACAATCGGCAGTGCAGCCAGCGTAGGAGCCTTTCCGATAATCAAGTCCCAGGTCTCGCCGTCGTATTTGGCACCTCCGGCAATGGCTTTCGAACAGTCGAGTACCGAACCGCCACCCACAGAAAGAATCACGTCAATCTGCTGTTCCTTGCAGATGCGTACGCCTTCCACTACACTGGTAGAGTATTTCGGGTTCGGCTCAATCCCACCCAGTTCAAAGATTTCAAAGTCTTTCAACAGTTCTTTCACGCGGTCGTACAGGCCGATACGTTTGATGCTTCCTCCACCGTATGTCAACAGGATGCGACGTCCGAACGGGCGCATCACCTCTGGCAGTCCAGCCACTACATCCCGGCCAAAAATCAGACGGGTCGGGGTTTGATAGTCAAAGTTCTTCATTGTTTGTTCCTTTTTGTCATTTCAATTATGGATGTGGCAAAATTACGCAAAAGAAACCATAGACAATGATACAAATTACCGATGTTTCTACCCCAATGCTCGATTTTACATTTGTTTTATATCTGCCATTCTATAACACGGATATAGGTATTCCCGAGAATAAGTATTACATTTGCCCGAAAATAAAATTGACAGATGATGAAAGAAGAAGTGATAGAACTGGACACAGTGGATAAATACAACAAATTCTTCAAAGTGGAGACGTATCATCCCATGGTTACCGTGGTAGACCTTTCAAAGATTACTCAGCCTGCACAGCCATTTACCATAAATTATGGCATCTATGCCTTGTTTCTGAAAGATACGCTCTGCGGAGACATTACCTACGGCCGGCAGCCTTACGACTACCAGGAAGGAACCATTGTCTGTTTTGCACCGGGACAGGTGGCTTCCATCCACGCACAGGAAGGAACGCGTCCCACCGGATACGGACTGCTCTTCCATCCGGACTTGATTCATGGTACCCAACTGGGACACGATATCCGGAATTATTCTTTCTTCTCTTACGAAGCCCGCGAAGCCTTGCACCTCTCGGAAGAAGAACGGCACACGGTGATAGACTGCCTGCATAAAATCGATACGGAGCTGAGACGTCCTGCCGACAAGCACAGCCGGCGGCTGATTACGGCCAACATCGGACTGCTGCTGGATTACTGCATGCGTTTCTATGAGCGGCAGTTCACCACACGCGAAGCCTCCAACAAGGACATCATCGTACGCTTTGAGCAACTGTTGGATGAGTACTTCGACGGAGAGACACCTCAGGAAGAAGGATTGCCGACGGTGAAATATTTTGCCGAACGGGTATTCCTCTCGCCCAACTATTTCGGCGACATGATCAGTAAGCAGACGGGGAAAACGGCTTCCGAGTACATCCAGTCAAAGGTAGTGGAAAGAGCCAAGGACATGCTGCTTTCTACCACCAAGCCCATGAGTGAGATTGCCTACAGCCTGGGCTTCCAGTATCCGCAGCACATGAGCCGCATGTTCAAGCGGGTGGTAGGTCACAGCCCCAATGAATACAGAACGCTGCAAAGGGGCTGAACCGTCTTTTTACTTGTTCTTCTGATTATCCTCCGCATACTTGGAAGGAGACACGCCAAACATGTCCGTGAAATGCTTGCGGAACGTGGGCAGGTCATTGAAGCCCACGCGCTCGGCTACCTCCGTGACCGGGAGACTGGTTTCCATCAGCAGGAATGCGGCCTGCGTCATGCGGATGTGGCGAATCAGTTCCACAGCCGACAGGTCGGTGTGCTGCTTCAGTTTGCGGTAGAGCGTAGCCTGACTCATGTGGAGTTCTCCAGCCAGCACCTTGACATTGAACTCCGGATTGCTGGCATGGCCCTCGATACACGACAGCACCTGTTGCATGAACTCACTTTCGGTACCTTCGGGTTTCTCTGCCGATGCGGAAGAAGCATGCAGCAGCGTACGGGTATAAATCTGCTTCAGACGACGACGCATGTCGAGCAGATGGGCCACCTTGGCCAGCAGCACTTCCGGATTGAACGGTTTACGCACATAGTCATCGGCTCCACGATAAGAAGCTTCCACACTGTCCTTATCCTCTGCCTTGGCCGTGAGCAGCAGAATGGGAATGTGAGCCGTTTCCTTCCGCTTGCGCAACTCGGCACAGCAGGTGAAGCCGTCCATCACCGGCATCATCACATCCGACAGTACCAGGTCGGGCACCTGTTCCACGGCCACCTTCACTCCCTCTTCTCCATTCTCCGCTTCCAGTACCCGATAGTGTTTCTTCATCAGGTCACGCAGGTAACGGCGCATGTCGGTATTATCTTCTATGATAAGCACCGTCTGACGGGCGGCGGTACGTTCTTCCTCCGTTTTCTGCGAGGTTTCTTCCGCTTCCGGCAACAGCATCAGGTCTGAGATACTTTCTCTTCCCTTTTCTTTATCATCCGCATCCGGAGTTTCATCCCACGTGCAGTCGTCTTCTTCGAAATGCGATTTTCCTTCGGGCAGGTACACAGCGAACGATGTTCCTTTTCCCGGTTCACTCTCCACGTTCACTCGTCCGTGATGCATCTCCACGATGTGCTTCACAATTTTCAGTCCCACTCCCATGCGGGTAGAGACTGCCGGATCTGCATCGCCGGTTACGAAAGGCTCAAAAATATGCTGCAGCAATCCGGCATCTATTCCTTTTCCGGTATCCGTCACCGAAATGCAGCAGAAAGGTTTCTGATCGAACTCCTTCCGTTCTACTGAGAGACTGATTTTTCCTCCTTCGGGTGTGTATTTAAAGGCATTCGAAATCAGGTTCTGAATGACTGATGAAAGTTTCTCCCGATCGGCCCATACCGTAATATGTTCTGACCCCTGCACCCATGCATACGTTATCCGGCGTTCGGCTGCCAGCGGCTGAAAACCTTCTGCCACATCCCTCATCAGGGATAGCACGTCTACCGCAGACAGACGCAACTTCACCATGCCCGCTTCTGCTTTCTGGATATACAGCAAACGGTCGGTAAGGGTATGCAATCCTTCGGCATACTTGAACATGACGGACAGACGACTATAAAACGGATGTGCGGGTGTAATTTTGGAAAGCAGTTCACGCAGCGGAGACAAGATAAGGGTAAGCGGAGTGCGCAGTTCATGGGCTGCCATCGTGAAGAAAGCCTCACGCTCCTTGCGAAGTTCCACTTCCTTGTTTCGCTCCATATTGACCGTAAACAGTTCATGCTCCAGGCGCAGTTCATATTGTATCCGCTTTTGCTTCAACCGCACACGATGCAGGTAAATCAACACGATACTGATCAGGCCAGCTGCCACAAGCAGACGGAACCAGAGAGTTTCACTCCAGTGAGGAGCAATCACCACCTTCAGGGTACTGACATCCCCTTCACTCTGGTCCTGGAAAATGGTCTTCACCTGAAAAGTATAGGTACCGGCCGGCAGACGGTCGTACGAGATTTTTTCTCCTTCATCGGCCATAATCCATTCCTCCTGATAAGGATACAGGCGGAAAAGGTATTTCTGGAGTTTGGTTAGATAGAGCAGATTGGTAAACAACAGGGAGAAACTGCGGTTCTCATGCGTCAGGTGCAGTTCGGAAGTATAAAGCAACGACTGGGGCAACACCACCTGCCCGTTGACCTTCTGCCCGATTTGTACGGGGGTGTGATTCACTTCCAGGTCGGTAAAAATCACCCTTCCCTTTTCTTTCGGATAATTAAAGCGAAGGTCGGAAGGACGGAAATAGGTCAGCATACTGTGGTTTCCCCAGAAAAGAAAATCCTTGCCGAAAAAGACGGAACGATTGCTACCCGAAATATAATAGTTATAGAATGACTGCAAATGACGGCTCAGACGGGAAATGCCGGAGTTGGAGCCTACCCAAAGAGAGTGGTCATTGTCTTCGGCCAGTGCGGTCACAAAATTGCTGCACAACCCCTGGGCGGTAGTATAACGGGTCAGGATGCTGTCTCCTTCCGGCGAACAAGCCACCAGACCGCTTCCGGCGTATCCTGCCCACAGTTTCTTGTCTGTCCCATACAGCAGGGCGCGGACTTCGATTTCCGTATCTGGCATACCGGCTCTGGCTTCGTATCCGGCATGTGTCCGCAGCACCTTGGTACCGCTCATCCACAGCCGGAGCAAGCCTCTTCCGGTTCCCAGCCATAAAGTCTGATTATCACCGGCTGCCAACGCACGTATATGGATATGATCTGGAATTTGCGGATTACTCCAGCTGACGTGCGTTGAAGTTCCCCGCTGAAAGTCCACCCAGTACAGGCCGTCGCTGGTACCCGCCCAGCACTGTTCGTCCGAAACCATAAGCAGGCTCCATACCACTGGAGAAGGCTGCCCGGGAGTGCCAATCCGCATGTCATCCCATTTCCGGTCTTTTCCGTAACGAAGCACCCGTCCGTCCTGCGTGCCGAACCAGAAACCTCCATTCTTGTCCGACGAACTGCAAAGCACGGTTTTCAAGCCGGGAATACCGGTATCAAACGATTCAAATGACAGCGAATGTGATACGTCAAAAGGCTGCGTGCTCCGCAACACGCCCTTGTGAAACGTAGCCAGCCAGACGTAACCTTCTTCATCCATCTGGATGCCGCAAATTTCATTGGAACGTGTCTGTGCATACTGGTGATAAAACAGCTGGCGCAAGTCGGAAAACAGTACCCCTCCTCCTTCCGTACCAATCCACAGCAATCCTTCCTCGTCGTAATAGCCCGAAATCATGCGTGTCTCGAAATATTGTTTCCCGTTATGAAGGAAAGACTGAAAATCGCGCAACTTGATTTCCCGTTCCGGCGTAAGACTCAACAAAGTATATCCGTTCCATGTAACGGCCAGGTACCGGGAATTCCCTATCGGGAGCAAACGAAAGACATCGTTATGCGACAGCTGCTCCCCCATTCTTTCTGAAATATATTGCCAGTGATGCAACTTTCCGTTTGTCAGGTCGTAACCATACAATCCGTCGCCCACGGTAGGAATCCAGATGAACGAATCACCGTTCAGCAAAGAAGATACCCACCTGCCGGACGACAACTGCCCGTCACAAACTTTCTTCAACTGCCTTTGTCCGGGCGTAAAACGATAGACAGTTCCATTCCGGCTTGCACAATACAGCATCTTCCCATCTTCTCCCATACACAGCACCACAAACGGATCACTTTGTGAATTGTTCACCACATGACGCACAGAGACAAACGCTGTGTCCTGCACAAAGGAGGACGGGAAATTCACTTCCGACAATTCACCGGAAGATACGCCCCAGCAACTGCCGTCAGAATCGGCCACAAAGTCGGCGAACATCACAGGCTGTTTGCTCACCGAATCGCATACCGGAAGAAAACGTTCGTATTTTTTGTCGAACAAAAACAGGTTCTGCTCCGAACGGAGAAGCAGGTAATCCGTATCCAGCGACACCACCCTGTCAATTCTCCGGTAAGAGATTCCCGGCATCCGGAACACTTTGAAGGTACGTCCGTCGTAACGGTTCAGTCCACTGCCGGTTCCGAACCACATGAAGCCTTCCGTATCCTTTGCCACGGAATGAATGTCGTTGTCCGACAATCCGTCGTTCATATTCAATACCTGAAAATCCTTCTCGGAAAGTGTCTGTGCACCCGCCGGAAGAAGCGAGAAAATACAAAGAAAAGATACAATGAGCAGGCAGTATATATTTTTCATTTCTCAGATTAAGCTATGTAATGGTTACGCAAAGAAACAAAAATCTTGTCTAAAAAGTCAGAATACCGGTAAAAAAAACAGTTTTTACCCCCATAAAAACGCAGATAAGAAGAATACCGACTGTTAATGCAACGTTTACCCACTGCCCTTACACCATTTATTTCGGAGATTTGCAACAGGAAAACCTGAAAACTTGTTTAACCATCTATATATAAACTTTAATCTTAAAACCATGAGTCACATGAAAACACAATTCATCTCTCTGCTCATAGCCTTGCTGGCGGGACTATTACCACTGCAAGCGCAACAGGTGAGCATCTCCGGAATTGTTACAGACAAGAAACTGAATGAGCCCATCATCGGAGCTTCAGTAGTAGTTAAAGGTACAAGCAACGGTTGTATCACCGACCTGGACGGAAACTTCCAGCTGAACAACGTTGCCTCAGGAAGTACATTAGTAGTTTCCTACATCGGTTATCAAACCCAGGAAATCCCCGTACAAAAAGGAAAGACTTCTTATCAGGTCACTTTGTCGGAAGATACTCAGACACTCGATGAAGTGGTAGTAGTAGGTTTCGGTACACAGAAGAAAGTGAACCTGACCGGTGCCGTGGCCACAGTCGACACCAAGGCTTTGGAATCAAGACCTGTGTCACAAGTGGGACAGGCATTGCAGGGTACCGTGCCGGGACTAAACTTATCAACTGCTGACCTGGGTGGACAGCTCGGACAATCCATGAAAGTAAACATCCGTGGAACAGGAACAATCGGTACCGGTTCAAAGGGTGAACCTCTTATCTTGATTGACGGTATGGAAGGAAATATGAATACTCTGAACCCGGAAGATATTGAAAGCATCTCCGTACTGAAAGACGCTGCATCTTCTTCTATCTACGGTTCACGTGCTGCCTTCGGTGTAATCTTGATCACTACCAAGAAAGGTAAAGCTGGAAAAATGACCATCAACTACAACAACAGTTTCCGTTATTCCGGTCCGACCAACCTGCCGAATCAGCTCGATTCTTACCGCTTTGCCAACTTCTTCAACGAAGCAGCCGTAAACCAGGGTGATAAAATTATTTTCGACGAAGAAACTATCGGACGTATTCAGGACTACATGGCAGGTAAAATCACTACCACTACCATTCCTAACGGCAGCAACTGGCATTTCCATGAAAAAGCCAATGACAACGTCAACTGGTACAAAACACATTTCACCTGGGCCTGGAGTCAGGAACACAACCTCAGCATGAGCGGAGGAACCGAAAAACTACAATATTATGTATCGGGAAGTTATCTGAACCAGAACGGTAACCTGCGCTACGGTAATGATAACATGAAACGTTACAATCTGAGTGCAAAAATCAACACAAAAATTAATAAATATATTGATTTCAACCTGAGCACAAAATTCATCCGCTACGACCTTGACAACCCAATTTATCTGGAAGAAGGCGGCTTGCTGTATCATGACATTGCCCGTATGTGGCCGACAATGCCATTTAAAGATCCGAACGGACACTATATGCGCAACGGAAAGCTGGCACAGCTGACTGACGGCGGTCGTTCCAAAACACACAACGATGACATCTATCTGCAAGGACAGGTGATACTCCACCCGCTCAAGAACTGGAATATCTATGCAGAAGCTGGCATGCGCGTCATTAACCAGAACAAGCAAGTGAACCTGAACAAGATTTATGAATATGACATCAACGACAATCCTGTAGAACTGGCATTCAGCGGTAGCTATGCACCGGGAGCCACTTTTGCCCGCATGAACTACCTGAATAGCAACTTCTACACCACTTCTTTCTATACCGATTATACCCTCGAGAAGAATGACCATTACCTGAAAGTAATGCTGGGTATGAACACAGAAGAATACATTGTACGTTCTCTGTCGGCACAGCGCAGTGATGTCATTTCAGGACTGATTCCGGAAATCAGCGCTTCGGTAGGTGAAGATAAAATCAACAATGACGACAATAATCCTACCCAATACAGAAACTGGGCTACCGCCGGGTTCTTCGGACGTATCAACTACTCTTATAAAGAACGCTATTTGTTTGAAGCCAACCTCCGTTACGACGGTTCTTCACGTTTCCTTCGCGACCAGCGCTGGAACCTCTTCCCGTCATTCTCTTTCGGATGGAACATGGCACACGAATCATTCTTTGCTCCGCTGACCAAAGTTATCAATACGTTCAAACCACGTGTATCATGGGGTATGCTGGGTAACCAGAACACCGATGAGTTCTATCCGTTCTATCTGACACAAAATGTAGTAGCCAATGGCGGAAGCTGGCTGATGGGCGGTGTACGTCCTACTATTTCCGGTGTGCCAGGACTGGTCAGCAGTACACTTACCTGGGAAAAGATTTACAATACCAATATTGGTTTTGACTTCGGATTGCTTAACAACCGCTTGACAGGTTCATTTGAATATTTCATCCGCCGTACCAAAGGTATGGTAGGTCCTCCGGCTGAAATCGGTGCTGCACTGGGTACTACACTGCCTAATACCAATAATGCCGAACTGGAAAACAAGGGATGGGACTTGAACATCTCCTGGAGAGACCGTATCGGACAAGTAAACTACGATTTGGGCTTCAACCTTTCCGACAATCGTGCAAAAGTGAAAAAATATCCGAATGCATCAAAAGCTATCTATCAGGCCGACGGTGTAACCTATGCTTACTACGATGGAAAGACTATCGGTGAAATCTGGGGATATGAAACTCAGGGTATTGCACAGAGCGACCAGCAGATGCAGGAATGGCAGGCTGCAAACAATCAGAGCAAACTGGGTTCTCAGTGGGGCGCTGGTGATATCATGTACAAGGATTTGAACGGTGACAAAGTGGTTGACGATGGTTCCAAGACAGTAGACGACCACGGTGATTTGAGAGTTATCGGTAACAGCGAACCTCGTTTCAACTTTGGTCTTCACCTTGGTGCCGACTGGAAAGGCTTCGATGTACAGATGTTCTTCCAGGGTGTATTGAAACGCGATCTCTGGCTCAGCGGTCCGTTATTCTGGGGAGCTGACGGAGGAGAATGGCAGTCTGTAGGTTACGAAGAACACCTCGATTACTGGCGTCCGCAAAACACAACTTCTATCTTCGGTCCGAACGCAGATGCCTACTACCCGAAAGCTTATATCGGCGACAAAGGAGATAAAAACAAACTAACACAGACCGGTTACCTGCAAAACGGAGCTTACATGCGTATGAAGAACCTGCAAGTGGGTTACACCTTCCCGAAAGCATGGACCAGCAAAGTCAATATCGAAAAAGTACGCGTGTACTTCAGTGCAGAAAACCTGTTTACCATCAGCGGTATTGCTGATATGTTCGACCCTGAGGCCATTGCAGCCAACGGATGGTCCAGCGGAAAAACTTATCCGCTTTCACAGACCTTCTCATTCGGTATCAACGTGACACTCTAACCCTTAAACATTTGAACGAACCATGAAAAAAAATATATTATTCGCCATTGGAATGACAGCCCTGGCCTGCTCCTGCAACGATTTTCTGGACAGAGAGCCAATGGATGCAGTACCTGTAGAAAAATATTTGCTCAGTGAAAATGACCTGGCAGCCTATACGGCCAACCTATATAACTCACTGCCTTCGCATAAACCCGGAGTGTACGACATCGGTGTCTTCGCAACCGATAACAACAGTGACAACCAGGCAGCTTCCAACCCGGAAAAACTGTTCGTAAAAGGTGAAAACCGTGTAGCACAATCAGGAGGTGCCTGGAACTTCAGCGAAATCCGTTCGGCCAACTACTTCATCAACCGCGTACGTCCGTTGCTTGAAGCCGGTGAGCTAGGTGGCAATGAAGCCAACAACAAACATTATCTGGGTGAAGCCTATTTCTTCCGTGCATTCTATTATGCCAACAAGCTGGACTCACTGGGCGACTTCCCCATTATCAAGACAACCATTGCCGACAATTATGAAGCAGTAAAACAAGCCAGCCAGCGCCGTCCGCGCAACGAAGTGGCCCGCTTCATCATTGAAGACCTTGACTCAGCTTACTACTTTATGTCGAACACTCCTCCGGCCAGTAACCGTCTGACCAAGGATTGTGCAGCCTTGCTGAAGAGCCGTGTAGCCCTGTTCGAAGGTACATGGGAAAAATACCATAAAGGTACGGCACGCGTTCCGGGCGGACCGGGATGGCCAGGTGCACAGAAAGACTATCTAAAAAACTTTACCATCGACATTGATGCGGAAATCAGCTATTTTCTGAACGAGGCCAAAAAAGCCGCCCAGATTGTAGCCGATAACTATCCACTTTACAATGACTATCCGGCTTTGTTCAACAGCAACTCATTGAGTTCCATGCCCGAAGTCTTACTGTGGAGAGCTTACGATGCCAACCTGACACCAGCTGTGAACCACTTCGTAGTGGGCTATCTGCAACGTAACGGAGGCGGAAACAGTGGCTACACCCGCAGCATGATTAATACCTACCTGATGCAAAACGGACTTCCTATCTATGCTGCTGGTACAGATTACAAAGGCGACCGCACTTATCAGGATGTAGCAGAAGGACGTGACCCGCGTCTGACTTACAATACCCTGATGCCGGGCGACATGCTGACTGAAAAGGCTGCCATGACCGAAGCCATCATTGACGGAGCCGGATATTACTATCGTGCCCCGATTACAGAAATGGCTGAAAACCGCAGCACAACCGGTTATTCCATTAAGAAAGGTTTGAATACCGAGCCTTCACAAGGTCCTACCTTGCCGTCTACTACCGCATGTGTCATCTTCCGCGCAGCTGAAGCTTATCTTAACTACATGGAAGCAGACTATGAACTGAACCACTCGCTTGATGCGAAAAGTAAAGGATACTGGGAAGCCATCCGCAGACGTGCCGGTATGGATACCGACTACGAAAAGACTAACCGCAATACAGATTTGACGAAAGAAATCGACCTGGCACGCTACTCAGGCAATAATCTGGTAGACGTTACGCTCTACAATATCCGTCGTGAACGCCGCGTGGAACTGGCTGCCGAAGGATTCCGCCTGCGTGACCTCCGCCGCTGGTGTGCACTCGACAAGATGCAGAACTATCAGGTAGAAGGATTCAACCTGTGGGCAGAGAACTACAAGCGCTATGCCACTCCGGATGCCGGCATCAACGGACAGAATTTCGACAAAGCACTGACTGTTATCGACTTGAAAGAAGCCGGTACAGAAGGAGCCAACGTTTCTGCCAAGAGCGATGGAGACTACCTGCTTCCGTACCGTGTCATTTCCAGCAACATTGCCTATAACGGTTACAACTGGAACCCGAACCGTTACCTCTTCCCCATTGCTTTCGATCATTTCCGTCTGACAACCGAAGTGGAAGGTTCAGGTGACTATACTTCCTCTCCTATCTATCAGAATCCGGGATGGAAGATTGAAACAAACAGTTTGCCCGAAGGCGAATAATAATATCCCAACCTTGTAAACCCCAAAGGAGAAGTTCTTATGAAGATCACTTTTTCCCCTGTAATCTTCTTAAAAACTTCTCCTTTTCCGATTTTTCTCCTACCTTTACCTCCATTGATATGAAACTGACACTACTCGTTTATACCTCTGCCTTAGGCGCTGTACTTCCGTTCTCGGCATGTTCCCGCCCTGAATCCAGGCCCTCGCGCCCCAACCTGGTCTTCATCATGGCCGACCAGTTCAGAGGCGATGCCATGGGATGCATGGGAAAGGAACCCGTACAGACTCCGAACCTCGACCGCCTGGCTTCCGAAGGAATCCTCTTCACCGATGCCGTAAGCAACTATCCGGTGTCATCGCCCGCACGGGCCATGCTGATGACGGGAATGTATCCGGCAGCCAACGGGGTGACAGGCAACTGCAACTCACAGAATACCCCCTACGGCGTGGAGCTTTCGGAAGAGGCTGTATGCTGGAGCGACGTGCTGAAGGAAGAAGGGTATCGCACGGCCTACATCGGCAAGTGGCACCTCGATGCCCCGTACCGCCCCTACGTGGATACGTACAACAACAAGGGAGAAGTGGCCTGGAACGAATGGTGTCCGCCTGAACGCCGCCACGGATTCGACAAGTGGATTGCTTACGGCACGTACGACAATCACCTGAAACCGATGTACTGGGATACGAAATCCGGACGGGAGGAATTTTACTACGTCAACCAGTGGGGACCAGCCTACGAGGCCGACCGCGCCATCGAGTTCATCCGTACAGAAGGCACAAAAACTGACCATCCCTTTGCCATGGTGGTGTCTATGAATCCCCCGCATACGGGCTACGAACTGGTGCCCGAAACCTACAAGCGGCTGTACGACTCGCTCGATGTGGAAGCACTGGCCCGACAGTTGCCCTACATTCCGGAAAAGGGTACTCCTGAAGGCGACTACTTCCGCGAAAACATCCGCAACTACTACGCCTGCATCACCGGAGTAGACGAACATGTGGGACGCATCATCCAGGCTTTGAAAGACTGCGGCGTGTACGACAATACCCTCATCGTCTTCACTTCCGACCACGGCGTCTGCATGGGCGGACACGGAGTGGAAGGCAAGAACGTGTTCTACGAAGAATCCATGCGCATCCCCATGATTTGTTGCTGGAAGAACAAGCTTCACCCGCAGAAAAGTGACCTGCCCATGGCATTCGCCGACCTGTATCCCACCCTGCTCTCGCTCATGGGAATGGAAGCACAGATACCGGCATCCGTACAGACACACAACTGGGGCCCACTGTTGCTGAACGAGGAAATACAAACGCCTGAGGAGGCTTTCCAGCCTTATTACTACTGTGTGCCTTCGGATTCTACTTCCGGCCGACGCGGCATCCGCACCGCACGCTACACGTATGTAACAGAGGTAGAAGAAGGCCAGCCCGCGCACGTATGGCTGTACGACCGGCTTCACGACCCGAGCCAGCTGCACAACCTTGCGGAAAGTCAGCTGGTTCTCTGTGATTCACTGAAACGAACTCTTTCTTCATGGCTCGAACAGACCCATGACCCATTTGAAAAATACTTGAAACCATGAATATGAAAAAGACATTACTGACACTACTGACACTGTTCGCCCTCTGCGCGACCACTACTGCAGCGCGTAATACCGACTACGAAGGTCCCCGCCCGGCTCCTCACCAGCTTAAATGGCACGAAGCCGAACTGGGCGTGGTGTTCCACTATGACCTGCACGTGTTCGACGGACTGGTGTACGGACAAGGCAACAACCGCATCAACCCGATTGAGGACTATAACATTTTCCATCCCGACCAGCTCGACACTGACCAGTGGATTCAGTCGGCCAAGGCTGCCGGAGCTAAGTTTGCCATCCTCACTGCCACCCACGAAACCGGCTTCGGACTGTGGCAGAGCGACGTGAATCCTTACTGCATGAAGGCCCTGAAATGGCGCGACGGAAAGGGTGACATCGTGCGCGACTTCGTGAACTCCTGCCGCAAGTACGGTGTGCAACCGGGCATCTACATCGGCATCCGTTGGAACTCCCTGCTGGGTATCCACAACTTCAAGGCAGAAGGCGAAGGCGAGTTTGCCCGCAACCGCCAGGAATGGTACAAGCGCCTGTGCGAAAAGATGGTGACGGAACTCTGCACCCGCTACGGCGAACTCTTCATGATCTGGTTTGACGGCGGTGCCGACGACCCGAAAGGAATGGGGCCCGACGTGGAACCCATCGTGAACAAGTACCAGCCCAACTGTCTGTTCTATCACAACGTGAACCGTGCCGACCTTCGCTGGGGCGGTTCGGAAAGCGGTACCGTAGGCTACCCCTGCTGGTCGAGCTTCCCCTACCCGTACAGCCACAGCAACGCTACCGACGGAGTGACCGACCACAACAAGCTACTGGCACACGGCGATCCCAACGGCAAATTCTGGGTGCCTGCCATGGCCGACACACCTCTGCGCGGATACAACGGACGCCACGAATGGTTCTGGGAACCGGGTGATGATAACAAGGCCGTCTATCCGTTAGCCAACCTGATGGAAATGTACGAAAAGTCAGTCGGCCGCAATGCCACGCTGATGGTGGGACTTACCCCGAATCCCGACGGATTGATTCCGGAAGGTGACGTGCGCCGCCTGCAGGAATGGGGTGCCGAAATCAACCGCCGCTTCGGACAGCCGCTGGCAGCAACTTTGGCCACCGGCAAGAAGAAAGTATCGCTCTCGCTCGGCAAGGCACAGCCCGTCAACTATTACCAGATTCAGGAAGACATTACCGGCGGTGAACGCATCCGTGCCTATCGGGTAGAAGCCCAGGTGAACGGCAAGTGGACTACCGTGGCCAAAGGTACTTCCGTGGGGCACAAGCGCATTGAATCCTTCCCTGCCGTAGAGGCTAAATCCTTCCGTCTGGTGATAGAAGATTGCACGGCTGAGCCCCTCATCCGGAACTTTAGTGTTTATCACGTAAATCCTTAATCTAAAGAAAGATATTATGAACAAAAATCTTTTAGCACTACTCGGGATAGCCCCCGTGCTTTCCCCGTTACATACCCTGGCCAACGACCGTCCCGACACGCGTCCGAACATCATATTCTTCCTGGTGGACGACATGGGATGGCAGGACACTTCACTGCCTTTCTGGACAGAGAAAACCATGTACAACGAGCGTTACGAAACCCCTAACATGGAGCGTCTGGCCCGTCAGGGAATGATGTTCACGCAGGCCTACGCCTCGAGCATCAGTTCGCCCACCCGCTGCAGTCTGATGACCGGAGCCAACGCCGCCCGCCACCGGGTGACCAACTGGACCTTGCAGAAGAACAAGACCACCGATGCCCAGAGCGAGGTGCTGCAACTTCCCGACTGGAACTACAACGGCATTGCGCAGGTGGAAGGTACAAACCACACCTTCGTGGCCAAGTCGTTCGTGCAGTACCTGAAAGACAGCGGCTACCACACCATCCATTGCGGAAAGGCACACTGGGGAGCCATCGACACTCCGGGAGAGAACCCCTGCCACTTCGGCTTTGAAACAAACATTGCCGGCCATGCAGCAGGCGGACTGGCTACCTACCTGAGTGAACTCAGCTACGGACACGACGAAAAAGGTAATCCCACCTCGCTCATGTCGGTCCCAGGACTGGAGAAATACTGGAAAACAGGTACCTTCGTCACCGAAGCCCTGACACAGGAAGCCCTGAAAGCCCTCGATAAGGCCAAGGAATACAACCAGCCGTTCTACCTCTACATGTCGCACTATGCCATCCACATCCCTATCGACAAGGATATGCGCTTCTATGACAAGTACAAGAAGAAAGGCATGTCGGACAAGGAAGCGGCCTACGCCTCCCTCATCGAAGGCATGGACAAGAGTCTGGGCGACATCATGGACTGGCTGGAAAAGAACGGAGAAGCCGACAATACCATCATCCTGTTCTGTGGTGACAACGGAGGATATGCCACCGGTAAGGAATGGAGAGATGAACCGCTCTACACGCAGAATGCACCGCTTACCTGCGGAAAAGGCTCGGCCTACGAAGGCGGTATCCGCGAACCGATGATTGTGAGCTGGCCGGGAGTGACTCAGCCTAATACCCGCTGCGACAAGTACGTCATCGTGGAAGATTATTTCCCCAGCATTCTCGAAATGGCCGGTATTACCGACTGGAAGGCACCGCAGACCGTGGACGGCGTAAGCTTCGTACCCCTGCTCAAGCAGACCGGCGACCCGTCGGAAGGCAGAAGCCTTTACTGGAACTGTCCGAACCTGTGGGGCGAACAAGGCCCGGGCATCGGCGCAACCTGCACCGTACGTCAGGGAAAATGGAAACTGATTTATTTCTACGAAACGGGCAAGAAGGAACTGTATGACATTCCGGCCGACATCAGCGAAAAGCACAACCTGGCCGAACGCTATCCGGACGTAGTGAAATCCCTCTCGGCCAACCTCGGCGAATTCCTCCGTAGCTCCGGTGCACAGCGCCCGTCGTTCAAAAAGACTGGAAAACCGTGCCCCTGGCCGGACGAAATCTGACCCTCAAAAAACGCCTTTGCGTTTCAGTGAGAACGCAAGTGCATTTCATACAAAACGTCCTTGCGTTTGGATTGAAACGCAAGGACGTTTTACTGAAAACTCCTTTACGTTTTATTTCAAGCGTAAAGGAGTTTTTTTCGGAGTATAAACTCCGTATTTTTCAATGGTTCTCACCACATCGTAACTCCCAGAAAGCTACGGCCGAAGCAGCTGCCACATTGAGCGAATCTACCCCGTGTGCCATGGGAATACGTACCACATAGTCCGCTCCCTCGATGGCTGCTTCCGGCAGTCCGTCGCCTTCGGTACCCATCACCAGGGCCAGTCGCGGTTCCTCCTTCAGCGGTGGATAGTCCAGCGGAACGGAACGGTCGGTCAGCGCCATGGCTGCCGTACGGAAGCCTAATTCCTTCAACCGCTCCAGCGGACGGTCTACCCACGTCCAGGGCACCAGAAACACCGAACCCATCGACACGCGTACCGCCCGACGGTTCAGCGGGTCGCACGAATCCGTGGTCAGCAGTACGGCATCTATTCCAAGTGCGGCTGCCGAACGGAAGATAGCCCCGATATTGGTGGTATCCACCACCCCATGGATAACCACTACCCTACGTGCCCCACGACATACTTCTTCCACTGGACGCGGAGCCGGACGCCGCATGGCACACAGCACACCCCGCGTCAGCGTATAGCCGGTGAGCCGGGCCAGCAGTTCCCGGTCGCCCGTATAAATTGGCAGATGCGCCATACGCTGCACAATGTCCTCCGCATCACCCGTAAGATGCTTCCGCTCACAGAGCAAGGACACGGGTTCATAGCCGGCCTCCAGCGCCACCCGAATCACTTTCGGGCTTTCGGCGATAAAGATGCCCCGCTGCGGGTCAATGCGGTTGCGCAACTGGGCTTCGGTCAGGGTGCTGAACACTTCCACTCCGGGATGCTCCAGCGAGGTGATTTCGATAACGGGCATAACGTAGACTTTTTGAATGAACCGCAAAGTTACGACATCTGCCGCACATTCCAAGAATCACCCCGCGGGAAAATCAGGTATCCCATTCACTCGGCTGCCGTATCGAGCAACGGAGCTTCCTCTTCCTCCGGTCCGCGAGGTTCCGGCCCCGGTCTCTCGCCTTCCGGCATCGGAGGCAACACCTGCGGCTGCGGTTTCATGGTTTGCCAAATGGCATACTGTTCTTCGGTGAGAATCTTGCGGATTTTCTTCTCCCGCTTTTCCTGCTCCTTCTGCATCTTCTCGGCATGCTCCTTCATTCGTTCTTCCGGACTCATGCCTTCCGGAAATCCTCCCATTCCGGGGAATCCTCCACCCTGCGGTGGCATTCCACCTCCCATCGGGGGTCTTCCACCCATGGGAGGCTGTCCGTTCATTCCTCCCGGGTGACGTTGCATCATGGCTTCCACTTTTTCCTTTTCTTCCTTCAGGAACAACTTGTAAATCTTCTTGTACTGTTTCTCCGTCAGGTTCAGTACCTTATCCATCTCGTCGGTCCGTCGCTGGGCCGCCTTCTCCGGATTGGGCACTTCCTTCTTCTGCACTTTCTCCTGCGGGTCATCGTAGCGGATATTCGCACTTGCATTCAAAGATGCACACATCAAGGCCATTCCGCAGGCCATCCACACAATTTTCTTCATCTTACTTACAATTTAAATGAAAACTAATCGGAAACAAATGTAGAAGTCGCCTGCAATTTTTAAAAATAGAATCCACCAAATGCGGTTTTCTGTCTACCAATTGGAAAGAAATCTCGTATCTTTGCCCTCAGTTTAACCAATCACACACGCCTTTATGGAAAAAGAAACAATACCTACCTGTGTGGACTGCGGCACACAGAACTGCAAATACAAAGACCGCACCTATCCTGATTTCTGTCCCACGGATAATCTGAAGGAGGAAGACCGCCAGTGGGCGCTGGAGCGTTACGACGAGGGACGCAACCGCGAGATTATGATTGCCAGTGCGGAAGTGGAATACGAAGGTTACTGCCAGTGGACCCGCGTGCAGGAAATCATGGAATTTGCCCGGAAAATCGGTGCGCACCGCATCGGCATTGCCAACTGCATCGGCCTCATCCGCGAAGCCCGTATTTTTGCCCGTATCCTCCGTGCCAACGGCTTCGAGGCTTACTCGGTCATCTGCAAGGTAGCCGGCCAGCCCAAAACGTCGATGGGTATCCCCGCACAATGTGAAAGCATCGGCGCCGCCATGTGCAACCCGATTCTGCAAGCCCGTCTGCTGAACGAAGCACATACCGACCTGAATGTGGTCATCGGTCTCTGCGTGGGACACGACAGCCTGTTCTACAAATACTCGGATGCCTACGTCACCACCCTCGTGACCAAGGACCGTGTGACAGGCAATAACCCGACGGCAGCACTATATACGGCGGATTCTTATTACCGGAAGAAGTTTTTTGGAGGGAAATAAAAGACTATGACTAATGGTATATAAAAAAGGGAAGCGGCATATCGATGTGCTGCTTCCCTTTTTTATGATATTCTATTTTACTTACGCTACAATCCACCGTTCAATGCTTCGTGTCTCGTCACTGAAGTTTACTCCCACCTTTATCACCTTCCGGCTATCGGAAGCAAAGGCAGAGGCATAGCCCTTCTCCTCTATCTGCTGCATGGCTTCTTCAGCGGTACCGTTCAACTTAAACTCCATCACGTAGATGTAATTGGATGTCTTGAGCACTAAATCTACCCGACCACGCGATGTGCGGTATTCCACCTCGGTGTGGAAGCCCATCAGCTTGAACACGATGTAAAGAATGTTCTGGTAATGTACCTCACGATCACGGGCCAGTTCATAAGGAGTATCATCGAAGAAAGTCTGCAAACGACTCAGGAAACCATCCACATCACCCTTGCGAACCTCACCCACAAAGCACTGGATTTCATAAGGAGACTTGCTGATGCTTACAGACGCATAGTGAGGAAGCAAGAAACGGAGAAACCCCTGCTCCACCTCACGGTTCGGGAAACCGAGGGTATAGTTCTCAAACTCCGCGTTATAGTCCTTGATGGTCAGATAACCGCTTTGATAGATGACCGGTACCGGATCGGTAGAAGCCGCATCGATGGAATCCAGCACCGGACCGCTGGTTACGATGTGTTCAATCTCTTCCACCGGATAATGATGAAGTTTCATCAGTTCTACCAGGTAAGTCGGGGTACCCGTCTCAAACCAATAGCTGCCTATCTGTTTCTTAGCAAAGGTATTCAGCAGGCTGAAAGGATTGTACATGCCTACCGACTTATAGCAGAAATGATAACCGTCGTAGTTTTCCTTCAGCAGTTCACAAGCTTTGGCATAATCTACGCCTAATGTATCGGCAAGCGAATGAATATCCTCGTCAAAATACTGATGAAGTTCAGCATCACTGATACCGCAGAGTTCAGCATAGCGGTTGTCCATGGAGATGTCCATCAGGTTATTCAAATCACTGAACACACTCACCTTGCTGAACTTCGTCACGCCCGTCAGCATAGCAAAATGAATGGAGCCGTCGCACGACTTGAGCGCGCCATAGAATGCTTTGAGCGTATTACGGAATTTTGTCTGCAATTTCGGATTTGTAATGGCCTGAAGCATGGGCTTGTCGTACTCATCTATCAGAATCACCACCTTTTGTCCCATTTTCTTCGCAGCCCGACGAATAACTCCTTCGAAACGGGTCGCCACGGAATACTCATCCGGGTTATGGCCATACTCTGCTTCCCACTGCTTCAGCGTCAGCTCCAGCTTGTTTTCCAGACTTGCTTCCGTATCATACTTTTCCGTATTCAAATCCATGTGAAGCACCGGATGCACCGTCCAGTCCTTTTCCAGACTTTCCATGGCAAGCCCTTTGAACAGCTCACGCTTTCCCAGAAAATAAGCCTCCAATGTAGAAATCATCAGACTCTTACCGAACCGTCGGGGACGGCTCAGGAAATAATACTTCCCTGTCTGTACCAGATTATATAAAAGCAAAGTCTTGTCTACATAAATATATCCCCTGCTGCGGAGATCTTCGAAATTCTGTATGCCTACCGGATAAAGTCTGTTCATGGCCGTATCGTTTTAATCCTTTCGTACACACAAAGGTAAGATTTATCTGCCGCAATTCCTAATCTGGCAGGCTGAAATCAAGGCGGCAATAGATTCCGGATGAGATTTATAGTCCCAAACAAAAAATTCCTTACCTTTGGACTAAACAACATAATATGCCATAAAACTTAAACTCTATAGTATATGAAAGCCAAACACATCGCATTCCTTTCACTCAGTGTGCTTGCAGGAACATTTGCCTCATGCACCGACTCACACGAAATAAAGATTACAGGCTCGGTAAAAAATTTAGACGGAGGCACAATTATCTATCAGAAATCCATCGACGGAATGTTTAATTCGCAATCTCAGGATACATTGAAGCTGAATACGGACAGCACGTTCAGTCTCACACTCCCCAGCAACGGATACGAACAGATACGCCTATTCCTGTGGGGAAAGCGTTATTTAGGTTCCTTCATTGCCGACGGCGGAAACTATCGCCTGCAAATTGATGCCGCAGCCACGCATCCCATCTCTATTCTGGAAGGCAAGAATGAAAAGAATATGGAAGTGTCAAGGCTAATGGACGAACTGGGGCAAGACGTGTTTGATATACTTTCAAGAAAAGGCGACAAGTGGAGTGTTACCCAGGACACCCTAGCTACTTAAGTCAGCAGAAAGTTGCAGGATGCGGTATTAGCCTTAGATGAAAAGATGAAAGGCGTGGATGAGGATTTATATGAAAAAGCCTGCCAGAATACACGCATACAGACAATGTGGGCCTTCCAAAACCAGCTTTTCGGCATTGCCTACCGCTATTCCGAAGCCACCAAGCAAAGCTGGCTCAAGGAATGGGAAAAGATGATGGAATTCTGTCGGGTAAATCACCCGGCCAGCACTTTCTCGCCCGCTTTCCATGAAGTAGTCTATAACAATGCCGGTATTACCTACTACACTAAAGAAGAACCGGTAGACGAAGACTTGAAAAAAAATCCCAATAAGTTGATTTTCCATTACATCGAAAAGAACCTTACGGGTCAGGCGCAGGAATCGGCCATGGCACTACTTTTCCTGAGGGACGCAAACGAGGAAAAATACGACCCAGAAATACTTCCGCTGGAAGAACGATTCAAGCAACTGTATCCACATAGCAAATGGCAGCCGCTGATAAATGAGGCCATTGCCAAGAACAAGGCGTTCAATCAAGCTAAAATACCCGACTACATCCACTTCCCTAATATAGACAACGCCAAGACATTCAAAGACATTACCGACTTATATAAAGGAAAGGTTATTTTCATGGATATATGGGCAACTTGGTGCGGTCCCTGTCGTGCTTCTTTCGCCTATGTAAAACCTTTACAGGAGTATGCCAAAGCGAACGACATCGTACTGCTGTATCTCTCCATCGACCGCCTGGAAGAAGATGCCAAATGGCGCAAGATGGCATCACATTATGACCTGATGGGCGAGCATGTACGCGTGCAGGAAGCGTTTAAGGATGAAATATACACAACCTTCGGCAACGCACAAAAAGCACTTTCCATTCCTCGTTGCGTGATTATCGGGAAGGATGGAGAAATCAAATTCAAATCGGCAACTTCTCCAGAAGATATGGAAAAACTAAAATCTCAATTGAAAGAGGCAGCGCAGACAGGAGCATAACCCCTATTGCTACTGAAACTCCTAATGCATAGAAAAAGAGGCTGTCTCAAAATGTACTGCACCCCAAAAGTTAGACACAAAACTTTTGGGGTGCAGTACATTTTGAGACAGCCTCCTATATTTTACTTCAATGCTTTCCCATCGGAGAAGGCATTACCCACCTTCTCTCCTATCACCAGATAGTGATGATGAATCGGGTCATACGTAATCGGTTTCAGACGGGCAGGGTCAATCTGTCCGTTTTCATCCAAAATCTCTTCTGCTGCCGACACGTTGACAATACGGCCTACCAGATGATTGCTCTCCTGATCGTATGAAACCAGCTCACATTCCAGTGTCATGAGTAGTTCCTCAATGACCGGCGCATTCACAAACTCCGATTTTACGGCATGGAAACCGGCTTTGGCAAATTTATCCGGCTCTTTCTTTCCCGAGACAAGCCCTACATAATCGCAGGCTGCCACATGGTCGGCTGTAGCCATGCTCACGGTAAAGGCTTTCGTGCCCAGAATATTCTGGGTCGTCTTGTGTCCTTCGGCCAGGCAGATACCCACCATGTCATCCGTATAGATTCCTCCCCACGCCGCATTCATGGCGTTGGGGTTTCCATTCTCGTCGTACGCTGCCACAATAAATACGGGCATCGGGTACAACCATGTTTTTACTCCAAAATTCTTTCGCATAGTCTGTATATTTTAAAACAACATTTATTCAGATTCTCATTATTCCCATAATTTCTGCCAGCAATTTTCTGAATCATGATCCAAACTGCAAACGTAGGCAGAATGTAATGGCGTTTCTGACTCTCCTTCCCCTTTCAACCACTTCAGTTTCAAGTTTACAGTACAATTATCCGATAATTCTTTTGTCCTTTTCCAATCGTTGAGGTACCATTCATTACTAGTAAGAATCAAGTCAGCTACTTCCTGTCGCGAAAGGATAAAGTAATAAAATTCCATATCAAGCCCTTCGCCGATAACCTGAACGAATACCCATGGTCCTTTAATCTTTTCCAACAAGGTATCCACCTTCTGAATCGTACATCCTACATTAAAATTAGGATTCTGCCCCAGTTGAGTCTTGACCTGAACAAGGGATATTTCATCTGTTTCGGGATTTATGCACACCAAATCTATGGATTCAAAATTCGTAATAGAAGCATTAGCATTCAACACATTCCATCCCTGTTGCATCAATTTCACTGAAACCATCTGTTCTCCAATGGCTCCTATTAAAGATTTCTTCATAATTCCTTTTCAGATTCTCAGTACAAATACCTGTCCCGCAAATATTCTTTCCACTTTCTGTCTTTCTCGCAAGAGAAAAACACATAATGTCCCATTGCTTCAAACAGTCGCTCATAAGTAAGAGGAAGAAAGGTGCTCTGGCCTTTCTCTGTCAACAAACGCTCGTATTCAGGAAGCACCTTCTCATAGTGTTTGTTCCCGGAAGGATACAAATGCACCGACAAGAAATGTTGGATGTCTGAATGCTGTAGCATCGACATGCCAAGCATGTGATTACGCCACAACTGACGGTAATCATCTTCTATCAGAATCTTTGGAAAAGCCTCTTCGTCAGTAGCAGCCAAAACCGTATGATAGCATCCGCTCTGAAGAGTAACACGAAGGTATTCTTCGCTTAATTTTTCTCGAGTATGTTTGTATTCAGACGAGCCAAACTGCAACTTATAAGCCATTTCCGTGTATTTTACTTCTATACCGATTCCACAGAAAGCATCCGAATTATCCTTGTACGCAATATAACAGTCAAACGAGGTACCGTCATTCAAATAGCGCCATCCATCTGTAGTGTCTGCAGAAGAAGGAGCATATTCAACCCGGATACAGGTCACCTCCTTCACTTCCAGCCCTGTCAGTTCCCTCAAGAGTTCACCACACGCTTCTTTCGCACGAGAAGTAAGTCCCATCGGGAAAAACAAGTTCCACGGAATATGTTCACTACGGAGTAAGTTAGCCCATAACGGCTGTCTGTACGCCCCTATGGCAGACAAGATTTCTTTCCGGAAACCTTCGTAGAAATTCAATCCTTTCCGGGCATCCTTTTCCTGAAGCACATTGCCATAATAGTTCTTCGTACCATCCTGCCTGTTCAATGAATTGGCCTCACATCCCACCTGCAAACAATTCCGACGGAAATCAGATTGTTTGGTCCGAGCAATACGCTGCCAGTCCGTGTCTCCTGCATAAAGCTCGACTTTTTCAGTTATCGCCACCTTAATCACCCCATCCAGACGATTCTCGAAAATGCGGTAAGCTTCTTCTATCTCATTAAGCGGGAAGCGGTGTGTAATGAGTGGCGTAGTGTCAATCTTTCCTTCTGCTATCAGCCGGAGAATTTCGGCACAATCGCAACCGTCTACCCCGCCTGTCTTGAAGGTAAGGTTCTTGCCGTACATGTCGGGCAAGGGAAGCACCTGCGGACGATCGTACAAAGCCACGACGGTCACAATGGCATTCGGACGAGCGCACTCCCAAGCCAGCTGGAAGGTATCATCGGCTCCGGCCACTTCAATGACTACATCGGCTCCTCCATGCGCGCTGTGAGCTTTCACAAACTCCTGACACTGTTCCGGCGTAGTGACCAGTACCTCGGGATAATGGGTCTGCACGAAACGGATACGCTCTTCTGATTTCTCACATACAATGAGACGACGCGGATGTTTCAGCCGGGCACAGAGCAACGTACAGATTCCTGTAGGTCCGGCTCCAATCAGCAGCACCGTATCTTCGGGCGTAATTTCCGAGATACGGGCAGCCCAAAAGCCAGTGGCCAGGATGTCGCCCACGAAAAGTGCCTGCTCGTCCGTCACTCCGTCGGGAATACGGTTCAGTCCTTGGTCAGCATGCGGTACCCGCACGTATTCCGCTTGTCCCCCATCGATACGGCAACCCAGTGCCCATCCTCCGTCGGGGTCCTCACAATTGTTTACATATCCGTGCTGACAGAAAAAACATTCCCCACAGAAGGTCTCCACGTTGACCGTCACCCGGTCACCCGGCTTCACGGTAGTGACCTCCGCTCCTACTTGTTCCACGATGCCCACCATCTCATGCCCCACCGTAATACCCGGTACAGCACGCGGCACACTGCCGTGCTTGATGTGTAAATCGCTGGTGCAGATACTTCCCAACGTGACGCGCACCAGGGCGTCTTTCGGGTCTTTCAGTTCGGGCACAGGCTTCTCTATCAGTGAGAAACGGCCGTGCTCCATATACGTATAAGCTAACATATTCTTCTGTATTAATCGATTACTTCTATCAGGAAACTCACCGGACGGAAACCGTCGTTGCACGAAATCATAGCCGAACGTTCGTTCTTCATCCAGCCGTCATAAAAATTGCTTCCCCCATGAGCCAGTGCCATCACGAAAGGCGACATGCTCTGCCATGCACTCTCACAAAGTCCCTCAGGCTTCTCCCAGGCATTAGCAATGAACACCTGCCCTTCTTCCATGTCACACGCATGTTCGATGGGATTCTCATACTTCTCCATTAAATCCCGGTAACACGCCTTTCGCATTACGGTTATTCGGATTTTCTTCATGCCTTTTCCTCCTTTCACTCATAAAAATACGCCTTCAGCACTTCTCCGAACACCTCTCCCGGTGCAATCTTATCAAACAGCTTCATCGAAGTATGCAGTTTCAGCACGTCCACCTCCGAACCCATCAGTTCCCGCACCGTACGATGGCCACGATGACCTAACAAGGCATGGGAGATTTCCCGCAGGCGGGCACCCAATACAGGATGTGCCAGATAAGCCCGGGCCTCTTCTTCCCCGTCGAGTCCGTAGAACTCCGAGTTGTAACTATAGCCTAAGCCCTTCTGCTGAGGGAAGATATACCAAATCCAATGACTGCGCTTACCGCCATTCCTGATTTCCTTCAATGCCACAGGATACACGTCTTCCTGCGCATCCAGAAACCGTTGCAGATTAAATTTCGTGTGCGACATATTCCTTCATTTTTATCTTTATTCAAATGTAAAGATAATCTCTCAATGAGCAAACGATTGCGAGGAGAATTATTTTTGCCACAAGTATGATTTTCCTCCCTAATTCTTCATTAATTAAAGAGTTATGCTTATATTTGTCCCGAAAATCCGCATAAGGCGGTTTTCATCGCACATTGATTTTAGATACAACAAATGATCGTTAAAGATGTCACACAAAGTTTTCGTTACGTTCCGCTGAGGTCCTGACTGGATTTTTCTCAGCATAGGAATCGAATGAATTATTGCTTCCGACAAGGAGGCCGGGATTGTTGTGCTCTTTGACGTACTAGCTGCGCACCTCTCCTTCGATGGGGAAACGAGAGGGAATTTACGCTGCTACGGACCTTCTGTGTCCGTAAGCTTCTATCTTTATCTATTTCTATTTTCTCATTTTAAAATTCGTTTGTTGTATATGAAAAATGTTATGTTACGTGCTACACGCACCTTTATTGAAGATCTCTGTGCTCCCGAATATGCTCACAACCACCTCGCCGTGGAAATCTCTCATCCCGATGGTTTTACCGATGCCCAGGAACTTTCTATCCGGGTGTATTCCTGCGAATACCGCCTATTGGGCTGTGACACCCGTTCACTGAAAGGGAAAAAGTCCCGAAAAGTACGGTTCGACATCCTCTCTGAAGAAGAATGGGAAGCCGGACTCTACCGTATCTATGTCTACCGCAACGGACGCCCGGTGGGATGGACACTCTTAGAACTCTATTCCGGCTACGCATGCTGGGACAAGACCGAGGTGGAGGATTTCCAGACCCGCCCTGAAGAAAAATACTTTGCCGAGACCTTCTGTTTCCTGCCCTTGTTCTCCTGGATGCACCAGGAACAATGTGACTCGAACCTCATCCGGCAGTTCCTCGAAACATTGTATGCGCTCGACAGCCATCAGCTTGCCGTACCTCACCTGCTTGTTTCAGGCAATCAGGCCCGCAAATATGCCGCCCGCCTGCTGGCCCGTTATTTTTGTAAAAAGCAGACAGCTCTTTGCAGCCATTTCTCCCTACAAGAATTGCTGGAAGGTTCCTTGCAATGGAAAGTCCTGCAAGAGAAGATGGATACTCGAAAAGTGGTGCTGGTGGAAGTGCCCTACAAAGAGTACTCCCGACAAGAATCCAACCTGCTCGACCTGTTAGGAAACCTGATGAAACAGAAAGTTTCTTCCGGCCCTATCTTCATCTTCTACGGCACGATGGACAGTACCTACCAACTGCGCAGATGCAGCACAGCAATGAGCCGCATCTTTACAGAAGAGAACACCATTTATACCCCCGACAAGACGGAAACCGATAACCTAGACGAAGCCTTTCCGGTAGATGATCTTCCTTTACCGTTTGATGAAGAACAGCCGCTTCCGCATACCGAAGAAAATAGTCCCCTGCCCGAAGACAACATGCCATCGGATGCCGAACAGGCCTTGCAGGAGATGGTGGGACTGACCCGCCTGAAGGAAGACTTGCAGGAGGCCCGGATGCTGGCCACCTTCATGAAGCGGCGTATGGAATTAGGACTCGACACAGAGCTGGATAACCGCCACCACATGCTGTTTTTAGGCAATCCCGGTACAGGAAAGACGACGGTGGCCAAACTCATCGGACAGCTGTATCACCAGATGGGACTGCTTTCCAGCGGACATACCATAGAGACATGCCGCACAAAGCTGGTGGGCGAATACATCGGTGAAACAGAAAAACACATCAAACAAGCCATTGAGGAAGCCCGGGGAGGCGTACTTTTCATCGACGAAGCCTACACCCTGATTACCACGAAACAAGAAACGAAAGATTTCGGGAAAGAAGTGATTCACGCCCTGCTCACCGTGCTCTCGGAACCCAACCCTGATATGATTATCATCCTGGCTGGCTACGAAGACAAGATGCAGCAGATGCTCCGTACCAACCCCGGCTTGCAGGAACGTTTCCCTCTCCAGTTCTACTTTGACGATTACAATGCGGACGAGCTGATGGAAATGGCGCATCGTCTCTTGCAGAAACGCAATTTCCAACTGACTTCCGAAGCGGACAAGGAACTGTATACCCTGATTGTGGAAGCCACCGCCCAGCGCGATGAGTATTTCGGCAACGGACGCTGGCTGCACAACCTGATTGAGCAGGGTATCATCAAATGCATGGCTCAGCGTATCATGTCGCAACCTTCCATCCCCGACAATACCTTCCTGTTCCGTACCATCACCCAGGAAGATGTCGTGAAGGCAGGCAGCCGCCTTCGTAGTAAACAAATAGTGAAACTAGAACCGCAGCCCATCCGTCGCATCGGGTTCAGGGCCTGAAAAACAAACCTGACTTCTTTATCGGCCAATAAAATAAGAGTCCCCCTGCTTTCGCTGCAAAGTGAAGCAGAGGGACTCTTTTATTTCCAGTATTCTCTCATTTGTTGAACACCAGTCTTTCCGTATCATATCCGCGCTTCCGAAGTTTATCCAGGAGTTCCTGAAGCACCTCGTCGGGCAGGGTTTCTTCACGGCTCATAATCCAGAGATACTTGTCGCTGCTACTGCCTATCAGCACGTAGCGGTAATCCGAGTCAATATCGAGCACGTAATAGTCGGCATAGAACCACAGGAAGAACGAAACTTTCAGCTTGCCGGGGTCGTTCGGATCGGGCTGTTTGGCCTTTCCCTTGATTTCCTTGTACTTCCCGTCCTTGTATCCCGCGTTCAGCACCTCAATCCGGCCGTTGGGTAGCAAGGTATAAGTGGCCGTTACACGGGTCATGCCTTTCTCAAAGCGATGGTCATAGCGGGCAATCTCGTGCCACTTCCCCATAAAGCGCTGTACGTCGAACGTCTGTACCGTCCGGTTGTCTATCTCAGTGCTGTTACCACTCTGGCAACTGCCCAGGCCCAGCAGGGCACACAAAAGAATCAGGGTGTGTTTCATATATCTTCTATATTTAAATAAACAATGCCTCCAACAAATATACTGAAAATTATACCACTTATCTCTTGTCGTTCAAAAAAATAAGAGCCGACTATTACCGGTTTTACAAATAATGCCTATCTTTATCCACAGTCAAATCATTTTCAAAAGACATCACACACAATAAAACTGAAATCTATGATAAACACACCATCTCTTACCTGTTTCTGTACGGCACTGCTAATTTCTGTCAGCCTCTCAGCGCAAGTTTCACAAAAAGGCAACGTACGCATTTTCAACTCACAACATACCCCCTTGCCCGGAGTACAACTAATGGCCATCGGTGCACCTGCTACTGATACAGACAATAATGGGGAATTTTGCTTTCATTTTCTGAATCACAAAGCAGGTACGGCTATCAGTTCTCCACAAGCCTACAAGAAAGGGTACGAAGTCGTCAACAGCGACATGCTCAACGGCTGGATTCTTTCAGAGAAGCGCCCATTGGATATTGTCATGGCTCCGGAAGGTACCATCGAAGAACAAAAGAACCACTACTACGCCATTGCCATAGCACATTTTTCCAAGCTTCGCAACAAAACGGTACAGGAAATCAACCATTTGTACGCCCAGCAGAAAATTACGCAAGCGGAAAGGGCCCAACGACTGAAAGAACTGGCAGAAGAAAACCACACTTTCATGAACATGCTGGACAAGTATGCCGAGAAATTTGCCCGAATCAACCCCGACGATATAACCCAGATAGAGAAACAAGTGCTGAAACTGGTAGAGGATGGCAAACTGACAGAGGCTATAGAATTATATAACAATTCCGGCTTGATTGTTCAGGCACGCCAAAAGCTACAGCAACGCACGCAAGCCGATGAAGACATTGATTTGCTGGCAGAACGCATGTATCGCTACGCCGACCTGTGTGCACTAGCCGGAGGAAAGGAAAATGAGCAGAAAGCTTATGACACCTACAAGTGGATTGCAGAAATATTACCCGACCGATTTCTCTACGTCCTACAATATACTTTACAAAAAATCGTCATGATAGAACAGGATCTAGAAGAATGGACAGACCGCTGCCAAAAACTGGCATTCGATGAAAAATCACTCATCTTGGTTCTTAATTTGAAGACACTTATCGCCAACAATATCCGAAAAGACTACTCCAAGGCCTTTGAATACAACCAGCAAGCACTTGAAATCCTGCAACAGGCACAAGAAGCCATGCCATCAGGCGACTATCTTACTATCATGCAAATGACAATCAATCAAACAGCCTACCTGCTCACAACCATACATGAATGGGAGCAGGCAGAAGAGGTTTATCTGAGTAACATTAAAAACCTAGAAAAACAAATCGCCTTTAGCGACAACCCGCACTTCATTAAAATACAGAAAGGAGCTCTTATAAGCTCCTATACTTCACTGATGAAGCTTTATTCCCAAAAAGAAGATATAGAGAAGGCCTATCAGACTGCAGCAAAAATCAAAGAAATTAGCCTCAACGACCCCGATCTTGACGAGGAAAAGAGAATTTCCATCGAATTGGATTATCTAAACATACTGCAGGACTTTGCTATGAATGCCGGTCACATGAAAGAGGCTTATAAAATCGCAGCTGAAGCATACGCAAAAGCAGAAGTTCTTTACCAAAAAAATCCGATTACCAAAGCTGTTCAGTTCCTACAACGATATATCATCTATCTACAACTGAGTGTAGATTCCGAAACCGACGCATTCCCAGAAAGGGCGGAGCTTTTGAGAACAAGAATTGAACAAGAGTTCACCTCTCTTTCAGCCGATTTTAAAATCAACGCCTTACATAATCTAGAGATGATGTATTCCACTTATTATTCGCGAAAAGGCAACCAGCCAGAAGAACGACGCAGTCTTACCAAAGCCTACCAATATGCCAAGCAACTGAATGAACTCAATGCGTCCTTATTTTTTCAGGAAATTTTTTATGCACGAGCCAAATACATTGATGTACTGATTGCAGAATCTAAGAACCAGAAAGCCGCCCAGGAAGCTCTTGAACTCGATGCCCTCTATTCCATACAATCGGCTTGGGGCTATTATAACCTAAATGTAGAAAGCTGTATGGGAGTCGCACTGGTATGCGGCGGGTATTATGAACTCGGATTGAAATATCTAGAGCGTGTAAAAGAAGAACGAGAAAAGGAATTGAAAAAATACCCTGATAACAACGAACTCAAAGCAAATACCTGCACTACTTATAACAATCTTTCCATGGGATACAGCAAACTGAAAAAATACAAGCAGGCACTGAAGGAACAGCTAAAAGCCTACACACTGATGAAAGACCTATATGCACAAAACAAAGCACAGTTAGGAACGAACTACATGCTCATCACGATGAATGTCAGTGTGAACTACTATCAGAATGGAGATAACCAGCAGGCCCTACACTACCTAGAAGAAGCTTCCGCCATAGCCGAAGAGATGAAGACACTGTATCCGCAGTATTTCGCCACCTACCCTATTGTCGTCAAGCTGGCCAAGGGCGATTTGCTCAGCAAACTTTCACAACCGGGAGCACAGGAACTGCTGAAGGAAGGACTGGAATACAAGGCAGGCTCCCAGCCGAATGATGCCCTACTGCTGTACACCCTGAAAGAATACCACAGCAACGGGCTCTATACCAAGTAACCTTTATTTGCGAAGAATGATTTTCCATGGGATTTTATCGGACACCGGACCGGTGAAATCCCATAATTCATATCCTTTCTTGAAAGCCTGTACCCGCTGCTGCACCTGCTGTTTGTCCAGAGGAACCGACAAACGGAAATTTCCCATTTCATCCGAAACAGTCTGTAAGTCGAGCACCTGTATGGTCACACCTGACAGCGGACGGTTCGCTTCATCCTTTACGGTGCCGAACACCACTGAAAAACTCTTGTCGCGACGTATGTTTACCACCAGTCTCTTTTCCAGTTCCATCACCGTGTCCACCGGTTCATATCCTTTAGCAGTGACTGAAAGCTGCACCGGAGTACCCAGATAACGGGAATGTATCTCCTTGAAAATCGCTTCATCGGTCAGCTGCTCCACGTGGCAGGTCTCGCTCTTGTCAGAATAAGTCAGCGTAATGTCTGCCCCCTCAAACGGAAGTGCGGAAGCAGTCTGATCGCTCAGGCAAACCGTCGTAGTTACTGGGGTAAAATAGAAGAAAGCCTTAAATGCCAGCCACATCACAATCAGCGGAGCTACTACATACGACAAGGTAAACTTCAGTCTATACAGCATCTTCTCCTCGGTTGATGGAACACGAATCACTCCTTCCTGCTCCAGTATAGCCAGCTGACGGTCAAATTTAACCCGCCAGTCTTCCGGTGTAGTGTACACATCGCAGAAGTGTCCCAGTGTATGCTCACAGTATTGCTTGAAATTGGTCAGCGCCTCATCCTCAATACCTTCTTCCTTAAAATAAATGAAGATTTGCGGACGTTCTTTATCCTCCCGGAAAGCAGCCAAAGCCACTTCCAACTCTTCACGCGTATATTTTCCCAGGCGTGTGTGAAACAAGAAAATCACCAGGTCGCATTCACGGATGTACGCATTGTAGCGATCCTGCAGGCGACCGTCGTTCAGCGAACTGCAGAAATCCTTCCAAGTGCGGTGGTCAAACTCAATATCTCTTTTCCGGTACAGCTTGTTCTTGTCCGAAAAATACACATCAAACATCGTTTTGTCCTGATCCAATTCAGCCGACGATGCAATAAAAACCTTTACCAGCTTACTTCTCATTTTTCCAACTATTTTCTTTGATTCGAGCCCAGTTACGACGAGCTAGAATCCGTTCTTCCAGTAATTTCAGTTTCTCCTTTATTTTCTTAGGCCACTTCAAATCCTGCCTGCAACGTTGCAGGCTGACCTCTATTTGTTCCACCTCGGCCACCGTCTGCGCTTCCCTTACTAGCAGGCCATATCGGTCGATGGCAGCCTCTTTCTTTCCACTGTTCCACATCCACTCCGCCACGGTCAGTCGTGGAGCCATCTCCCGTGTTGCTTCCAAAATCAAGTGGCCTACCGAATCACAGCCCGCCACATCGCCCATCTGCCGCATCAGTTCAAAGCTGTGCACCAATGAAGGCAGCAAAAGCTGCACATCCGCATCGGCAGCCTGCCTTCCGGCCACACGCTGAGCCAGCACTGAATCCGTATGCATGGACTCATACAAGCGGATAGCTCCTTCCATGTCACCCTTATCCAGCAAATCCAGCGCCTGCTGCTCTGTTTGTTCCAGCTCATCACGGTTCAGGCGGGCAAACCTCATGGCATATACCTCCAGTCTTCGCTTCAAGGCCACCTGCACCTGCGACAAAGAATCCACCCTCCGGACATACTCCTCGTCAGTGAGCCGTTGCAGTTTCCGGCGAGTCTCCAGTTCCACCAGCGCTGCATGATATTCCCGCTCACTGGCAGAGACACCTATCTGATAATATTTTTTCCGCAGTGCATCAATCATTTCTGTACGCCCCAAAACGATTTTCAGCACCGCATCCGACGAAAGGTTCCAATTGTCCACCTTCTCCCGGTTTACCATTTCAAAACCTTTCTTATATATCCCGTCCAGCAGCAATGGGTCGCCTGGAAAAGAAGAAACAAATGACAAGACGAACTGCCCCTCCTGGTCACTGTCGGACGGAGCCGCACCGGTCGCCCTGATTTCCACCCCTGCCAACGGACGGTTTCCACTGTTCATTTCCAGCACCACCCCCCGCTGCACAACCTGCGCTTCGACAAAAGAAAAAAGCATCCCTCCGCACAAACAGATTATCCATCTTTGTATAACTGCCCTCATTTCGGTCCTCAAATTTACAATTCGTCTGTTGCAAATTTAGGAAATTCTCTGAGAAATACGACTTTACTGCATATTTCTCTTCCATTTCATGTTTAATAACTAAAAACCGTCCCCAAAATTGGAAACCATACCTCTTATCAATAACTCCATCCCTTCCCAATTACAGAGACATTTATCAAAAATAAATCCCTCAATCGTTAGGTCAGCTACATAAGAATACCTACCTTTAAGACCGTTATTTTTTACCAGGCAATCTATCAGAAAAATATGAAAAAGACAAAACTATTTTTTGTAGGTGCTGCCATCCTGATAGGAGGAGGGACGGCCGTGCATGCCCAGTCGTGGAGAAACGGCGGGGCAATTTCTTTGGATAAGCAATATGCCGATTATCCTTGTGTGTATTTACTGGACAGTACCAGTGTGACGGTGGAACCCACCGGGCAAGGTTCGTTTGCGGTCTGCCGGGCCGTACGGGTGCAGACAACTGCCGGAGCCTTGCAGCAACGGGTACTGAAATACGATTACGACCCGCTGACGGCAGCCGCCACCTTCAAGCGAGTGACCATTTACCATGCTGACGGAACCTATACATCGGTCGATGTGAGCAAGGCCTGCGACTACGCCGCTCCGGCCAGAGCTATCTACTGGGGAGCCCGCCAGATTATGCTGGAACTGGGTGCACTGCAACCGGGCGACATCATCGACTATGAAATCGATAAGAAAGGATTCACGTACGCCTTGCTGGGTGATGCGCCCCAGTCAGGAGACGATTCCCGCTTTATCCCGCCCATGCGCGGACAGTTTTACGACATCGTACCCTTCTGGTCGGACGACCCTACCCTGCGGAAAGTGTACCGCGTCAGTCTGCCGGCCGAAAAAGAAATGCAATTCCAGTTCTATCAGGGCAGCTGCGCTTCCTCCATGCGCTACGAAGACGGACGGAAAGTCTATACCTTTGCTAAAGATGCCATCCTGCCCTTCCGTCGGGAACCGAACATGGTCGACTTCTATGATGCCGCACCGAAGCTGATGATGTCTACCACCGCCGACTGGAAAGAAAAGTCACGCTGGTTCTACGGAGTCAACGAAGACTACGGCAGTTTCACCGCCATTCCAGAGGCCCAGAAGAAAGTAGACGAACTCATCCGGGGTAAAAAGACCGAACTGGAGAAAGTGGCGGTACTCACCCACTGGGTGGCCGACAACATCCGTTATGCAGGTATCTCCATGGGCAAGGGAGAAGGATTCACCCTGCACAACCTGAAAATGAACTACACCGACCGCTGCGGTGTATGCAAGGACATTGCCGGCACGCTGATTGCCTTCCTGCGAATGGCAGGATTCGAAGCCTTTCCGGCCATGACTATGGCTGGCAGCCGGGTGGAAACCATTCCGGCCGACCATTTCAACCACTGCGTGGCTGTAGTGAAACTCAGTGACGGCACGATGATGCCGCTCGACCCCACATGGGTACCTTTCTGCCGGGAATTGTGGAGCAGTGCCGAACAGCAGCAAAATTACCTGCCGGGCACACCGGAAGGCACCGACCTGTGCCTGACTCCCATCTCCGACCCGGAAAACCATTACGTACGCATCAAGGCACAGAATACCCTCGATGAAAAAGGCACGCTGAAAGGCACCTTCACCATCGAAGCCGAGGGACAGAGCGACAGCAACATCCGCCGCATCTTCACCACCGGATTCCAAAGCGAATGGGCACATACCATGGAACGCCAGTTGCTGAACGTATCGCCCAAAGCCCGACTGAAAAGTGTGGACTACGGACGGACACCGAAAGACTACCAGCGCGCCCCTATCCATATTACGTTCCGCTACGAAATTCCGGAATATGCGCTGAAAGGCGACCAGGGAGAAATGGTTTTCAAACCCTTTGTGCTGAATAACCTTTACACGCAAGTCCTCTCCTACCTGCGGATAGATACCAGCCTGGAGAAACGGGCCTACGGCTTCAAGGACGGCTGCTCCCGTCTGGTGGAAATGGAAGAAAACCTGAAACTTCCTGCAGGATACGAATGGCAAGGAAAGGAAAAGCAGGACCAGATGGACGGGCCAGGTGCCGGATTCACCGGATATATAGGCCAAAACGGCAACCAGTTGCAGGTGAAAACAGCCTTGCGCCTGAAGAAGCGGGTCTACGAAGCATCCGACTGGGAAAGTTTCCGAAATGCGGTGAACACAGCCAAGGGATATGGAGAATATATTGTGGTAAAGAAATAACCACTCATACGAGGATTTAACAAGAAACGAAGCGTAATGAAAACATTATCAATCTACATAGGAATCATAGGAATGCTTTTGCTGGCTGTACTGCCGGCCAGAGCCGCATCGGAAGCAGAATTCCGCAAACTCTCGAAAACGTACACCCTGCGTGCCGACGGCAGTCAGGAGATGCGGGTGCAGAAGGAACTGACTCTGTTCACCCATGCCGCCATGAACGGCCTGTACGGAGAAACATTTATCGTGTATAACCCCGACTTCCAGAAGCTGGAGATTCACGCGTCCTACACCCGCCAGAAAGATGGCACCGTGGTTCAGACACCCGCCAATGCCTTCGTAGAGGTATTGCCTGCCGCAGCTGCCAACGCACCGGCCTACAACCAACTGAAAGAAATGGTCGTGGTGCACACCGGACTTGAATTAGGTGCCACCATCGTGCTGGATTACTCCATTGTAAGCAAAGCCGGTTACCTGCCGGAACTTGATGTCTGCTGTCCGGTCAAAGAACTTTCTCCCATCAAGGAATTCACCTTCCGCCTGAACGTACCAGCCGGAAAATCGGTACACTATGAACTGCTGAACGCTTCTGCCCAGCCGTCCATTGCCCAAAGAGACGGAATGAAATCCTTCACCTGGACACTAAAGGAAGTGAAGCCCCGCCCTTACGCCTATCCTTCTGCAAGAGGAAGTATGGGACAAGTACAAGCAGTAGCCAGCGGCATGATGCCCGTCTTCGTGGCCTCAACCTGGTCACGATACGATGAAGCCCTGAAAAGCCTGAAAGCACAATTCCAGCCCGGCAACCGCTCCGTTATCGAAGCAAAGGTAGCCGAACTGACCCGAGGCATCCAAGGCAATCCGCAGGCAGTCCGCAACGCCATTGCCCGCTACATGACCGAACTATATCAATTGGGCCGTTGCGGCGTATCACTGCAGGATGTCGGCTACCGTCTCCGTCCGGCATCGGAAGTTATCCGTTCGGCTTACGGCACCCAGGCAGAATTAGTGAACCTGGATGTCACCTTGCAGCAGGCAGCCGGACTGGAAGCGGAAGTAGCCGTATGTACCCTTCGCCCGTCAAAAGCTGAAAACCAAGGTTTGTCTACCATCGTATCGCTGGTAGCCCAAAGCAAGCTGATGCCCGAAAAGGTCGCCCTGACAGGTACCGAAGAAGCCAGCCTGCAACCCTTCCTGGCAGTGAGCGGCCTGGATGGAAAACCGCTGACAATGGAAGTTTACTTAGGAGCCAAGGAAATGCAGCAGACCGACACCCTGAAAGTGGACGAAAAGAAGTTGCAGCAGCCTGCCGAAGGATGGGGAATCGTGACACTGAACGACCCGACACCGGCCCGCACGCTCTATGCGTATGCTGCCAATACAACCATTCCAGAGAATATCCTTCTGCCGAGAACTATGAACTGCACGCTGGAGACCATTGTCTGCCTGCCGGAAGGTATGAAAGTAACTCCCCGCACCAACAAGGAAATCAGCAATGCCTGCGGAAAAGTAATATTCAGCTACCAGCCCACGAAAGAAGGCATGAAAGTGACCCGCAGCCTGCGCATCAGCCGTCAGTTACAGACCCCATCAAATTACAAAGAGCTGTATGCCCTCCTGGCAGAATGGAGAGATACCAATAATCATACGCTGGTGGTAAAGAAAGTAGCAGAATAAGCTGAAAAAAATAACTCTCACGAAAAAGGAATCGCCTCTTAAATGGGTCGGTTCCTTTTCTTTTTCCCCGAAGCTGATACCATACCCAACCACATTTCCGGCCAACTTTTCCGTTTCCTGTTTCCTGCCTGTTTGAATGTTCGCTGAAAATTACTACATTCGCAGTAGAATCTAAATCCAGTGGTTATGAGCAAGCTATATCCGGTAGGAGTACAGAACTTTGAGAAAGTGATATTAGGTGGTTATGAATACGTCGATAAGACCGCCTTGATTTATCAGTTGTTCAATACAGGAAGTTACTATTTTCTGAGCCGTCCGCGACGCTTCGGAAAAAGCCTGCTATTGTCGACCCTTGAAGCCTACGCACAAGGAAAGAAAGAGCTTTTCAAGGGACTGGCACTGGAAAAGCTGGAGAAGGACTGGACAGTATATCCGGTGCTGCACCTGGATTTGAATACGCAGAAATACGATACACCGGAATCGCTGACCAGCATTTTGAATGATAATCTATGTATCTGGGAAAGTCGATACGGCGCACGGGAAAGTGAGACAAGTCTTTCCCTTCGTTTTCAAGGTATCATCCGCCGCGCCTGCGAGCAAACAGGCCGCCGCGTGGTGATTCTCATCGATGAGTACGACAAGCCCATGCTACAGGCCATCGGCAATGAAGCCTTGCAGAACGAATACCGCAGTACCCTGAAAGCCTTCTATGGAGCTTTGAAATCCATGGACGGCTGTATCCGCTTTGCCCTGCTCACGGGAGTGACCAAATTCGGCAAGGTCAGTGTGTTCAGCGATTTGAACAACCTGATGGACATCTCCATGGACGACCGCTACGTGGAAATCTGCGGCATCAGCGAGAAGGAAATCCATACGTATTTTGAGGAAGACATTCATGCGCTGGCTACAGCTACGGGCCTGACTTATGAAGAGACTTGTGCAGAGCTGAAATCCAATTATGACGGTTATCACTTCACGGAAAATGCCGTGGGCATGTACAATCCGTTCAGTCTGCTCAATACGTTTGCGAAGAAAAAGTTCGGCAGCTACTGGTTTGAGACTGGCACACCGACCTACCTCGTCGAACTACTCAAGCTCCACCACTATCCGATAGAAGAACTGGAACATATCGTCACCAGCCAGCCTGTACTGGACAGCATCGATACGGCCTCTACCGACCCGATTCCGGTTATCTACCAGAGCGGCTACCTCACCATCAAGGGTTACAACAAGATGTTCGAGAACTACACGTTAGGCTTCCCCAACCGGGAAGTGGAACAAGGGTTCTTCAAGTTTCTGCTACCCAACTACGCATCGGTAAGCGTAAGCAAGTCACCCTACCAGATTCAGTGCTTTGTGGAGGAAGTAATGGCGGGCAAAGTGGATGATTTTTTCGAACGGTTGAAGACTATGTTTGCCGACATTCCATACGAGCTGGCACGTGACCGCGAAGTGCATTACCAGAATATCCTCTACATCATTTTCAAGCTGATGGGCTTCTACGTGCAGGTGGAATACCACACCAGTCGCGGACGGATTGACCTGGTACTCCAGACGCAGGACTACGTGTACATCATGGAATTCAAGTTGAACGGCAGCGCAGACGAAGCTTTGGCTCAGATTCGGGAGAAAGGCTATGCCGCACCTTTTGCCAAGGACAGCCGTACGGTCTACAAGATTGGAGTAAACTTCAGTGATGAGCTTCGGAACATTCAGGAAGTGAAGGTGGAAATGGAGTCTTGACCATTGTGTCAGTTTTTTTCAATGGCATAAGAAACTACAACCGCTTTTACACCTGCATCCGGGTATTTGCTCTTATAGTGTGCTGTCAGGTCCTTATACAGATAGAAAAGATTTGATGTTACTCCTGCTTCTCTTGATTTCGCAGAATATCCTAAAAACACATCAAACGAAGGATAGCCTGTTTCATTCCCTTCTTCATCCAGGAATGACCATTCCATGAAACCATTTACTTGTCCTTCGGGTGGTAGTATCTGATATACTTCAGGAAATTCTTCCTGAGCTTTATTGGTTCTTTTTATCAGACCAGGACCTAATACATTAGTGTCATCTTTTATTGCGAGCCATTTCGGTCCTTCACTGTTGCCATAATAGAAATAGTGATAGTCCAATGGCAGAATAGAGTTATTCTTCAAATCCTCTTCAATTACCTCTTTGTTATCAGCCTCTACCGCATATCTGTATTTAGGCAGGAATTTGTCTTTATAGAATGCTTCCGGAATAAAGTGTTTCGGTAATCCCTCCGAAGCTTTTTTCTCTTTGGAGATTACCTCAAGCAACTCATGTTCTGTCCAAGCTGGTTGCCCCATGCTATAATCCAGGTAACTTGTTTCGCTGATTTTTATTCTATATTCATATCCATTTTCAAATTCAAATCCGCCGACACCCCCTAAGGCATCCCACCCTTCTGCATTTTCTTTTTTTACAGGATATACTTCTTTCAGATAATCACGTCCCTCTGACCATATTACCCCCGGCTTCATTTCCGATGCGACAGTCAGCACATACTCTTTATAATCAGTAATTTTTCTACCCTCTTCGTCCTCCTTATCACAACTGATGAAGGTAAATGTAAACAGGAGCAGTACTCCCAATAAGTTCTTTGTTTTCATGTTACTTTGATTTTATGACGTCCAGTCTTTTATTTTCCTTTTTAGCATAGTCTTCGAAAAAATCTATTACCCTCGGATAGAAATTCTCAAAACTACCATATTTTACCTGTCTTTCTTCGTATTTTCTCAGCAGGCTCACCAGTTCCGGCATCCATCTGAAATTTCGTTGCACCTGCTCCAACAGTTCATTTTTTATTTCTTCCGGCTTGTAGTCTTTGTCCAGCATATCTTTGTCCAGCATATAACAGATAACAGCCGCACGGACAAGTGATTCGTTTATCACGGTCTTCCAATTGCCATACGCTTGTTTCGCCATACTCCAACGTGAAGAATTAAACAAATCCGTGGCAGCCGGCTCCAGTTCTTTTACATAATCAGGATATTTGTTTTCATCCAGAAAATGATTGATAAAAGAATGATTAAATTCATGAATCAGCGTCGGCAAATATTCTTTGCTATACATGGGCATACCTTCTTTATTCACGTAATAACCCACAATAGCGAAAACCTCCTTCTTATGTCCTTTTATTTGCCGGTCTGCTCCATAGTTTCCACCTCCATTGCAGAAACCGATTATCACAGAAAAAGTTTCCTGAGGTTCATTTCCATAGAAATCAGCATACCAGTCTATATCAAAATGACTGATGACATTATCCTGATAAGACTTGATGCCCCTTTCATAAAGGTCTTTATGGGCCAGAAAGAATTCATTGAATTTTGTATCCCTATAAAAGCTGCTGAGATAAGACAGAAATTCATCCTTATCCACCTTCTTCCATCTTTTCTCTAAGGTCGAAACTTCTTCCTCTATCAATGAAAAAACACCGTTCCGGTTATCCAGATGTACAGCCATTGACATGACGGCATCATAAGCTATGCCATACTTGTTCCTAAGTCCTTTCATATACTGCACGGCCGGATGGTCAGTACTCTCCTTAAAATAGCTGTCCATATCCTTTATATATTGGCCCGCCATATCCATGTGATATTCCGGGAAACCGGCCATACGCGACAAGATACTCATAAGCTCCACGTTTTCATTTACCTGTGGAATAATAGACTGTGCCTTTACACAAAGAGTTGCGATGAGCAGGACTAAGAATATCACGTATTTTTTCATAATGTAAACTGTTGGTTATTCATAGAACTTCACAAAAGACAGGTTATTTTCTAACATCATCAAAATGCTTTGATGATGCGAACTTCTTGGGAAGTCTTTCAAAAAGCTTCTGAAATGTTTCTTTGTTCAGTGAATGTCTGTTTATGTATAATAGATAAGCCCCCACAAGATTATCAATATTACGTTCTATACTTTGAATATTGAGAATGGAGTCTTCTTTTATGAGTTCATTCATTTTTAAAGTTATTGAATCCTTCTGTTCCTGCGTCAAAGTAGAATCCTTCAAACATAGATTATCAAGATGTCCCAACACATGACTTATTGAATCTATTTTAAAACCTTCTATACGGAACAAATCATTATATGGAGAACCATATATATCGAATATATCTTTATTGCTATCTCTTATGTATTTCACTTCAGAATCTTGTGTAAAAACCATAGCTACACTTGGCTCATTGCCCACAGCAGGAACTATAACTTTAGGCAAAAAATCTTCTTCTGAAGCCTTCGGTAACTTGAATGTAAATTTTCCATTCATAACTACAGCTGAATCAAAATATGTATTATCAAGATATTCAGTTATATATTTAAGTTTCGCAAGTAAAAAAATATAGCTTTTAGTTCTGTATGTCACAGAAA
>OMCT01000083.1_pt1 | contig 73812 bp, 58 predicted proteins | sample 1674301 | NCBI WGS metagenome assembly OMCT01 (sample SAMEA103958158, study PRJEB25191) | human gut metagenome
GTGATTTCGGCGTTGGCGCCGCATCGTGCGACCGCCCGGTTTTTCTCCTCCTCGCTGTAACAGTAATGCGTCTCCTTCTTGTTACGCACGCGGAACAACGGTGTCTGCAACACGTACAAGTGTCCGCCGCGGATCACGTCGGGAAAGAATTGCAGGAAGAAGGTCATCAGCAGCAAGCGGATGTGCATGCCATCGACATCGGCATCGGTGGCGATCACGACCTTGTTGTACCGCAGGTTGTCCATATCCTCCTCGATGTTGAGCGCCGCCTGCAACAGGTTGAACTCCTCGTTCTCATATACGACCTTCTTCGTGAGGCCGAAGCAGTTGAGCGGCTTGCCCCGCAGCGAAAAAACCGCCTGCGTACGCACGTCGCGGCTCTTGGTGATCGAACCGGATGCCGAATTACCCTCCGTAATGAAGATCATCGACTCCTCGGCCAGCTCGTTCTTGTCCGTCAGATGTATCTTGCAGTCGCGCAGCTTCTTGTTGTTGAGCGACACCTTCTTGGCCGTTTCGCGGGCTTTCTTCTGAATACCGGAGATCGCCTTGCGCTCCTTCTCGTTCTCGACGATCTTCTTTTGCAGAATCTGGGCCGTCTCGGAGTGCTTGTGCAGGTAGTCGTCCAAGTGCTTGGCCAGAAAATCGACGATGAAGTTGCGCAGCGGAACCCCCGGTTCGATCTCCTTCGAGCCCAGTTTGATCTTGGTCTGCGACTCGAACACCGGATCGGTCACACGGACCGAAATGGCGGCGATGATCGACGTGCGGATGTCCGAAGGATCGTAATCCTTGTGATAAAACTCCTTGATGGTCTTGGCGATCGCTTCACGGAAAGCCGCCTGATGCGTACCGCCCTGCGAGGTGTATTGTCCATTGACGAACGAATAGTAACTCTCGCCGTAACCCGTACCGTGTGCGATGGCCACTTCGATATCCTCGCCCGAAAGGTGGATCGGCGCATAAAGCGGCTCCTCGGTCATGTTCTCGCCCAGAAGGTCCAGCAAGCCGTTCTTCGAAACATAGCTCTGACCGTTGAAACGGAAGGTCAGCCCCAGATTGAGGTAAGTATAGTTGCGAATCATCTGCTCGACGTACTCCAGATTGTAGGAATAGTCGCCGAACACCTCCCGGTCCACACGGAAACTGATAAACGTACCGTTTTTCTCCTGCACGCCGCTCTCCCAGCGGTCGCTCTGCTCGAGCCCCTGCGCGAAAGTCACCGTGCGGGCCTCGCCGTCGCGCACCGAACGGGCGGTAAATTCGCTCGAAAGCATATTGACGGCCTTGACGCCGACACCGTTCAGTCCGACGGTCTTCTTGAAGGCCGAACCGCCGTACTTGCCGCCGGTATTCATCTCGCTGACGGCCGCAGCGAGGGACTTGAGCGGAATACCGCGCCCGTAGTCGCGGACAGTCACGATGTCGTCCTCGACCGTCACGTCGATCTGCTTGCCGGCGCCCATGATGAACTCATCGACAGAGTTGTCCACCACCTCCTTGATCAGGACGTAAATGCCGTCGTCGGCCTGCGAGCCGTCGCCCAGCTTGCCGATATACATACCCGGCCTCAACCGGATGTGCTCCCTCGGCGAGAGGGTCACAATGGCATCGTCGCCATAGCTGTTGCTGGTGTTATCTATCTTTTTATCGGACATAATCGTTTATTTCTGTTTCTTGATTTCGGCGAGCCTTACGCACATCGACGCCCGCACCTGCTCCATCAGCTCCTTCGGATCGGCAGCGGCGACCCGTTCGGCGCTCACTGGCGGCAGAATACTTACCGTCAATTTATTGCGCCAGTTGAACATCCCGTTGCGGCCGATCATTGTGGTCGTACCGTACAACACCACCGGCAGGATCTCGACGCCGGCCTCGCGGGCCAGCGTGAAAGCCCCCGCCTTGAAACGATGGATTGCGCCGTCGTGCGAACGCGTGCCCTCCGGAAAGATCGCCACCGAAGCGCCGCGCGAAAGCCACAGCTTTCCGTCGCGGATCACCTTCTCCATCGCGGCCGTGGCATGGCTCCGGTTGATGCAGATATCCCCGTGCAGCAAAAGGAACTGACCGAAAAACGGCACCTTGAAAACTTCCCGCTTGGAAACCCACCGAAAATTGAGCGGCACGAAATAGAGGGTCGGAATATCCAAACCGGCCTGGTGATTGACCACGATAACGTACGGTTTGCGACGGTCGATATACTCCCTGCCGGTAACCCGGAACTTCCACAGAGGCGGAACCGCATAGAAAATACGGACCAATATCCGGGACAGTTCGTGCACGATCCTCCGGGATTTGTCGAAAGGCCACGTCAAAAGCAACGCCACGGCGGACAATACCAGAAAAAAAGTGCAGATAACGAACAGGAAAAGGTAGAATAAAACGCTTAACATAAGGTATGGTCACAATTATCCACGATAATTCAAGGAACAAAAGTACAAAAATTTATCGGGTATTTTAACCGCGATCCCCGAAATTTTTATCAATACCTCCCTGCGGCAAAAAAGGGTTCGCACCACGGCCGAAGCCTTCGGAGGACCGGCGAAATCCCATTTACGACCTCGACACATAACGCGGTGCGGCGACCTTTCAGGATCGCCGCACCGCCGTTCACAGGCCGGAATCTCAAAACTTCACCTCCGGTACGGTCTGCGCACCTTCCTCGGCCGCAAAATAGGCTTTCTGATCGAAGCCGAACATGCCGGCGATCAGGTTGGCAGGGAAGCGGCGGATCGTCACGTTATACTGCCGGGTCGCATCGTTGAAGCGTGTGCGGGCCACGGCGATCCGGTTTTCCGTTCCTTCCAGTTGGGCTTGCAGCTCAAGGAAGTTCTGGTTGGCCTTCAGGTCGGGATAGTTTTCGGTGATGGCCAGCAGTTTGCCCAGTGCGGTGGCCAGTTGTCCCTGCGCCTTCTGGTATTCGGCCAGCTTTTCGGGTGTCAGGTTCGTCGGGTCTAACTTGATCTGGGTGGCCTGGCTGCGGGCGGCGATGACGCCTTCCAGTGTTTCCTTCTCGTGGGCGGCGTAGCCTTTGACGGTGTTCACTAAGTTTGGGATGAGGTCGGCCCGGCGCTGGTATTGCGTCTCTACGTTGGCCCACTGGTTGCTTACGTTTTCGTCCATGCCGACGAGGCTGTTGTAGCCGCTGATGGCCCATACGGCGATGACGGCCACAATGGCCACAATGATAATCGTAATGGTTCCTTTTTTCATTTTCTTTTCTTGTTTTTGTTTTTATGATTAATGAATGATTCTATTAGGTCTTCTCATATTCTTGCCTCTTCTTCCGCCGCCACCCAGGGTGTTGAAGCGGTAGGTGAAGTTGACGATGCAGTAGCTTGTCAGCATGTTGCTCGTCGTATCGGTGATGCCGTTGGCACTGATACTGCGGCTCTGGTTGTTCTGCTGCTGCAGGATGTCGAACACGCGCAGACGGATCATGGCCTGTTTCCGCTTCAGGAACCGCTTGGAGATCTGTGCGTTCCACAGCAGTTCGTCGCGGTTGGCATTTCCGCTGTAGCCTTCGCGTATGTGCCACCTCATGTCGGTCGAGATTTCGATGTCCCACGGCAGTCGTATGTGCGCGTTTCCTCCCAGCGTATAGTCGAAGGTCTCGCGGTTGCTGTTCTGCTGCTTGGCGTTGTCAGCCTTGTTGTAGCGGAAGTTGCCGTCTAAGGCGATGTCCAGCTTGTCGCTGCGGTACGAGGCCCTGAGGCGTTCGGTGCTGACGAGGCTGCGTGTGGTGCTCAGTTCGGCATCGGCTCCCTGATTATTAACAGAAATGTAGCCCACTTGGTTGTTGTAGGAGGTGTTGATTCCTGCACTGAGGTTGAATTTTTTGTTTTTCAGCGGGGTGTCGAACGAGGCATTCAGGCTGGTTTGCCAGTTTCCGTTGATGTTGACCTTGTGGTAGGTGCGTGCTCCGTTGGTCTTGTCATACGTCATGCGGTTGGCAATGGAGTTCAGCGTGTTGTTGAAGGTCATGCGGATGCGGAAGCTGCGCATGGTTTTGGTGGAATAGCGCTCGTAACTGGCGTTCAGGTTGTTGGTGAACGAGGGCTTCAGGTTCGGGTTTCCGTAGCGCAGGTTCATGGGGTCGGTGATGTCGATTACTTCCTGCAGGTCTTCGATGCCGGGGGCGTTGCTTCGTCCGTTGTAGCGCAAGTTGATGCGTTCGCGGCGCGAAAAGTAGTAGTCGGCCGTCAGCGTGGGCGACCAGTCCAGCGTATGTTGTCGGGGGAGGTCCTTGCCTGTATTGGGACCGATGGTCGTATGGCTTTCGGTAGTCTGCGGATTCAGCGAAAGTCCGATGTTATAAATCAATCCCCGCTGCAGGGAGTCTTTTTTCAAATGGTCGCCCTGAATGGACAGGCTGATGTTGTGGTTGGCATACCGGTTCTTCACTTTCGAACTCAGGTCGTCGTTATAGCTATAATTGAATCGGTCGGCATAGTTGATGCTGTCGTAAACAAGCGATTGTGAAAGTCCGTTCGAATGCGAGTACGAATAGTTCATGCTGAGCCGGTAGTGCTTGGACAGGGGCTCGATGTAGCCCACGGAAAGATTCCAGTTGGTCGAGTTGTTATTGCTCCGGGTATTCCGGTCGATGTCGGATATACTGTCCTGCATGAAGAATTGCGAGTATGTCCGGTTGTAGTTGTCGCGGTCGTTGTTGTTGCGGCTGAAGCCGAATGACATGAACAGGTTTCGTCCTGCTTTCCGGAAACGGTGGTAGAAAGCTGCCCCACCATTGAGGTTGTAGCTTTTGCCGTTTCCTATACTCGACGTGGTTGTCTCGTTGATATCGTCTCTGTTATTGTCCGATGTCTTGTTCCAGTTTTCGCTTTGCGAGTCCGATTGACTGTAGCTCATGTTGAAGTAAGCATTCAGGGTATTCAAGCTGTCAACTTTCCATTCTACCCGTGTATTCCCGCTCAGGTTGTGATTGCCGTTTTTACTGTCGGACCGTCGGTTGGCATAAGTCGATTCATCGCCCAGGAAAGTTTCCGAGGAGGTTTCGGTATTGGTTTCATTGACGTTGTGGCGGTAATTGACGTTTCCGCGGATGTCAAGCGTATTGTCCTTTTGTGCATAGGTGATGCCGGCGTTCTGCTGGGTGCGTTGTCCGTTGCCTTGTCGTCGGGTGTTGTTGGCTGCGCCTACAAACGACAGGTTCATGTTGTCGGTGAAGTGGTTGATGTTGGCATTGCCTTCGTAGCGGTCTTTCGTTCCGTATCCTCCGATCAGGTTGCCCATCCATCCGCTGTTCTTTTTCAAGGTCAGGTCCAGGACAGGGGTTTCGTTTCCGTCCTTGATGCCGGTCATACGTTCCTGGTCGCTCTTCTCCTTGTAGGCCTTCAGTTTTTTGACGGCGTCGGCCGGCAGGTTCTTCATCGACATTTCCGTATCGTTGCCGAAGAACTCTTTTCCGTTGACCATGATTTTTTGGATTTCTTCGCCGTTGAGGGTGATTTTTCCGTCTTCGTCCACCTCGACGCCGGGCAGCTGCTTGACCAGTTCCTCAAGCATGTCGCCCGCTGCCACCCGATAGGCCGAGGCATTGTATTCCGTTGTATCGGCATTGACCACCACAGGCGGTGCTTCGGCCGTGATGACCGTTTCGGACAGCAGGACGGCGTCGGTCTCGAGAGTCAGATTGCCTAAGTTCTTTTGCGGGCCCGACTGGGCATTCAGCGTAACGGGTTTGTACAGGGTGGCGTATCCGATGAAAGATACTTTCAGCAGGTATTTTCCTGCTTTGACCCGTGGCAGACTGAAGTTTCCGCTTTTGTCGGTTGTGTTTCCGGCCGTTTGCGAACTGTCGGGCAGGGACAGAAGCTGCACCGTAGCAGCCTCAATCGGTGTCTTTCCGTCTTGCTCGGTCACTTTGCCCGTGACGGTGATAGTTCGTTTTTGTGCCATGATAGTTCCAAACGTAAGAATTAGTAGCAAAGATGTGATAATAGCGCTTTTCATGTTTGTTTATTGTTTTGGGGTTACTTTTGTATAGGACAAAAGTAAGAGCGGAAGGTTTAATGCCTTTAGTTATCAGATGTTAGAATCTGGATCCGGCGCCTCCTCCGCCTCCCATGCCTCCTCCGAAGCTGCCTCCACCGAAGCCGCCTCCACCGCTGAAGCCGCCTCCTCCACCAAAAATGATCGGACCGCTGCCGCCACGTCCGCGATAGTTTTCGTCGTACGACTGCTGACGGCGCACTACTGTGTGCCCGCAGTTGCGGCAAGTATAGGTGACGTCTTCCGTCCGTACGCCGTTATGGCGCGAGACGAGCCGGCTGTAGCTGCGTTGCAGTTTGTGTTGTCCGCAGTGGGGACATTTGCTGGCGTGGCGCATGGCTATGACGGCCAGTATGCAGCCTACCGCAATGAATCCGAATAAGACCATGATGAAGGTCATGGCATCGTTGTCTTCTTCGCCTGCCGGCGCATCGTTTTCCATCGAGCCGTCTAATTGTGCGCAAGTGGCACGCACACCGGCTACCATGCCTTCGCTCCATCGGTTATCCTTCAGATAAGGGATCATTTCGCGTGTCTGGATGCGCTTGCAGGTAGCATCGGGCAGAGGTCCTTCCAGGCCATAGCCGGTATAGAACTGGATGCAACGCTGGTCGGTGACAAGCAGGATGACCAGTCCGTTGTCTTTGCCCTTCTGACCTACTCCCCACGAATTGAGCAGCTGGTGGCAGAAGTCGAAACAGTCTTCCTGGCCGATGCTGGGTACGACGGCCACTACGCTCTGTATGCCCGTCTGTTGTTCCAGCCGGTAGAGCATGCGGTCGATGCTGTCGCGTGCAGCCATGTCGAGGATGTTTCCGGGGTCGGTGACGTAGCGGGTTTTGTCTTGCAAGTGCACTTTGGGCAGGTTGTCGGGGGTATAGACGGTTTGTGCCCCTGTCATTATGCCTAAAAGGCAGAAGAACAGAAAGAATGTTATCGTTCGTTTCATGGATTGATATGCTTGTTTTAGTGAATGTATTTTCCTACAAAATCGCCTACCTTGCGGGTATAGGCTTCGGGATTCTCCTTATAGGCGACGGCATGTTCGGCACCGGGCACTATCCAGAGCTCCTTGGGTTGAGGCTTGGCCTCGTAAAGGGGATGCACCATCCAGGTGGGCACAAACGTATCGGCGTCGCCGTGGATAAAGAGCATGGGAAGGGTGCACTTCTTGACCTGCTCCAGCGGAGAAGCTTCCTGGAAACTCCAGCCGTACTCCATCTTGCACAAGGCACTGGCTACATTCAGCAGTGGGAAGGCCGGCAAGCCGAACTGATTCTTCAGCTCTCCTTTGAACTCGTCCCAGGCACTGGTGTATCCGCAGTCTTCGACAAAGCATTTCACGAAAGGCTGCTGGTGCATGCCGTGCTGCACTTCGCCCGATACGCACATGGTTGTGGCGGCTCCCATCGAAATGCCGTGCACCACCATCTGGGTGTTCCCTCCGAACAGGTGGTTGGCTTCGTCGGTCCACTGCAATACGTCGAGGCGGTCTTTCCAGCCCATCTGCACTTCGGTGCCCTCGCTCAGGCCATGCCCGTAGAGGTCGGGCAGCAGTATGTTGTATTTCAGTTGGCGACTATAAAGGTATCCGATCATCAGCATCCGGATGGAATTGTCGGTATAGCCATGCACGATGACAGCCGTGTGGCGGGTACTGTCGGCAGCGGGAACGTAGAGGGCATGAAGTCGCTTGCCTTCGTCGTTCTCGATGTAGAGGTCGTGAATGGCTCCGGCTGTTTGCAGGCTGTCTATCCAGCGCCCTACTTCGGGATAAGTCTGCTGCATGTATTCTAACGAGCCTTCGATGTTGCGGCTACGGCTGACAAGGGCTTCAGGCTTCAGGGCATAGCCAAGCATGTAATAGCCTGCACACAGCAGCACGGCTGCCAGTGCGATAATGGCCGTCAGGCTGTATTTGATGGTTTTTCTCATGTCACTGCTTTTGTCTGTTGGTGGACAAATGTACAATTTTGTTTTGAGATACCATCAATAACGGCGGGGAGAATTGTAGCCTATCCGCCAGATGCGGTCGAAGTAGGGTTGCCATTCGTTTTCGGCAATGCCTGTCTGCAGTCCGTAAAAACGTGTGCCGTGCTGCCTGGCTTCCTGCAGCTGATGCAAGAGTGAGTCGGATGAAAGGGGAATACGGAAATCGCTGATCCAAAGGACATCGGCATTAAGATAGTTGGTTCCCGTCTGAAGCAGTTCGAAGGTTTTCTGCATCATGCGGCCGGCATCCGTATCGCCACAGGCTGTCCGGCTGAAGAAACTGAGCAGATTGGCCCGCTCTTTGCGGACATCGATAGGCTGTATGGATACGGAAAAGGCTATTAGAAAGCAGTCGCGCTTCTGCCGGTCGGCTATTTCTAATAACTTGATTAAGGTAGAATGGGCTACCCGTTCGGGCATGCCCGTCATGCTGCCCGATGTATCCAGGCAGACTATCATCGGTCCTTTCCGTTGGGCAGGACGTGTCTGCAGGCGGCGGGCGGGCTGTGTGTTTTCGGACTGATAGCGGAATGTCTGTAACTTTCGGGTCAGGTATTTGTCTATGAATATTCTTTCTAATTCGCTGTCTGAACAATAAGCTATTTCGATGGGCAGCAGACTGTTCAGGTCGTTGCTGATGGTGATGCCTGCAATGTCGCACCGTGAGGCATGCTCCAGGCGGTCGGCATCACCTTCGGTCAGGCGGATGCGCTCTTTCCCGTCATCGTGGGCTATCCGTCCCATGACATTGGCTACTTCGGTTATCTGTGGGAAATCTTTCTGGATGCGTACAATTTTGCGTATCCGTTCGAAGTCGCTGGTGTTCCACAGTCCGTTCATCATGCCCCAGGCTTGCATGAATTCGTCTTTCTCTATCCGGTTCTTTTCGATATAGGCCGGGATGTTCTTCAGGTTGGAAGAGATACGGCGTTCGAGGCTTTCCCGAAGGTTTTCTATTTCGCTTTCTTTCTCTTCTTCCAACTGGCGTTGGATGGCTTCTTCCCAGTCTTCAGCCAGTTTTTCCCACAGCATGTCGTCGTCGGTTTTCCCATCACGACCGAAGGCTTGCCGGTAGAAGGGAGCATTGAAGCCATAGTTGCCGTATTTGGTGTCCAGCTCTTCGACCAGTGCTTGCCAGCCGTCCCGTTTGCGGTCGTGAGTCCACTGAGTGATGAGTTGTCGGCTCTTTTCTTCCGACTGTTTGCGCTGGAAGTTGTATTTTTCCCGATTCAGGTTTTGCTGGATGAACTGACTTAATGTGTCGTAAAAGACACGTGCACAGACTTCATCGGACATTACTTGTACCTTAATGACAGGATTTTCCATGACTGTACGCAGATAGCCATAGAGCGGTTCGGTGCTGCCTGTTTCCAGAAATTCGCCGGTCTTCAGGTAGTGGTCCAGTAAGCGGGTATAGAAAAGTGGCTCATGCCTCATCGCCGTACAACAGTTTACGGACATCCACCCGGGCAAATGCAATCTGTTTGCGCAAGTTTGCCACATGTTGTTCAATTTCCTTTTTATCGGCGTCGCAAAGGAACAGGTTAGTGGATAGTTGTTGTGTCAGCCGGCCGATGGCATTGTTGGTTTCTTCCAGTTCAGCCTCGTAGTCGCTGTTGACAGTCGGTTTCAGCGGTTTGCCTACTGTTTGCTGTTCGCCCGGTCGGAGGTGTCGCAGGCTGTAACGTACTCCGTCGATGTACAGGTAGTGGTCGTCACGGTAGAGGCGCACCTGTCTGGCATCTTTAACCTTCATTCGGTTGATATCGGCAAAGGTGCGGATAAGGGTACGTTCCGGATGAAGCGGGTCGGTGTAAATGACGCCGGTATGCGGAGCATCCTGCGGCTGATGATTCTTCATACCCATGAAGTCGGACAGGAAGATGTATGTATTCCCCGTGCCGTGGTTCTCGAGTTGAAAGTAGAAGTGGTCAACAATCAGCAGATTGTCGTCCCGATGGTCTTGATTACGACGTGCTTTCTCCAAGGCCAGTTGGGCGGAATAGGTTCTCAGGTCGGCTTTTAGAGCCTGGCTGATGGACTTTATCTCTTTCTCTTGCGGGGAAAACAGTGACTGAATGACTATCGATCGTATGGCAGGCAGTTCGTCGGGTTCGTTCCACAGGCAGTGACAGGTGATGATGAGGTCGTCGGGGCAGACTTCGGTTCGCTCGTGCAGGAAGGCTGATGCCTTTAACAGCCTGACAATATGTTTCCAGCGTCGGTCGCTGACGTAAATGTTTAGTCGGAGGTCGCTTTGCGGAATTTCCACGCTGGACAAACGGTAGCGTATTTCGGAAATACGGTCCAGGATGGCAGAAGAAATGGTTACGGTTCTGATTTGCTGTTGCCATTCTGCATATTCTTCCTCAGTAATAGGCAGAGCGGGAGATACCGGTATCGTGTTCACCTCTGTTTCGTCAAGCAGCATCTGGTGAAAAGTCTTCTCGTCTTGAATGCTGTGGCAGATAATACGTATCAGAAAGCGGTCCCAAAGTGCCTCTAAGCCTTCGCCGTGTGCCGGCAGTTCGTTGCTTGCCGCTACCAGTAACTTCAGGGGCAGTCTGAGTTCCTTATCGCCGTTGCGGAATACTTTTTCGTTGATGGCTGTCAGCAAAGTATTTTGTATGGCAGGGCCTGCTTTCCATATTTCGTCTAAGAAAACGATGTCGGCTGTAGGCAGGTAACCTTTTACGATGCGCTCATATCTGTCCTTCTCCTTCAGGAGGCTGATGCTGACGGGGCCGAATATTTCGTCCGGAGTAGAGAAACGCGACATGAGGTATTCGAAAGCAGAAGCGTTGGCAAAAGCCAGTTTAAGTCGTCGGGCGATCATCGACTTGGCTACTCCCGGAGGACCAAGCAGCAGGATGCTTTCGCCTGCCAATGAGGCAAGCAGAGCAAGGGCTATCTCGTTTTCCTTTTCATAAACACCTTGGCTGATTTCAGACAATAACTGTCGTATCCGCTCCGTCATTCCAATATTCTGTTTGTTATTTGTTCCATATTTCCCATGCTGCAAAGGCCTGAAGCAACAGCATTTCCAGACCGTTCTTGACGGTGGCTCCCTGTTCGGCTCCTTTCTTCATGAAAAGGGTTTCATTGGGGTTGTACAGTAGGTCGTACAGCAAATGTTTAGGAGTAAGCAGTTCGTAGGGAATGTCGGGGCAGAAATCCACTTTGGGGTACATGCCTACAGGAGTGCAGTTTACTATCACGGTGTTTTCCTGCATGATTTCAGGTGTCAGTTCCTGATAGGTCAGTATATCATTGCTTTTCTTTGTACGCGAGACGAAGGTGCTTTTTATGCCCAGATTGTCCAAACCGTGGAAGACGGCTTTCGATGCCCCTCCTGTTCCCAGAATCAATGCTCGGGTGTGATGTGGTTGCAGTAAAGGTTCAATGGACTTGGTGAAACCGATGATGTCCGAGTTATATCCAACCAGCTTTACTTTTCCTTTGTGCTGGCGGATAATTTTGATTACATTGACGGCACCTATTTTAGCCGTATCTTTATCCAGTTCGTCTAAGTAGGGGATCACCTGTTCCTTATAGGGAATGGTCACGTTGAGGCCGCAAAGGTCGGGATTTTCCTCGATTACTTCCATAAAGTCGCAAATGTCGGGGATTTCAAAGTTTACGTATTCTGCATCAATGTTTTCCGACTGGAATTTTTCGTTGAAGTATCCGATGGAGAAAGAATGTGTCAGCGGATAACCTATTAAACCGTATTTTTGCATAATCGTCTGAGTTTTTATTTCGTTGCTACATAAAGTGTACAGATACCGAACGTCAGCCGTTTGAAATAGACTTCGCTGAAGCCGGCATTTCGAATGGCTTGCTGCATTACTTCGCCTTGCGGGAAGGCGCGGATGCTTTCGGGCAGGTAGGTGTAAGCACTATTGTCTTTCGATATGAGTTTGCCTATAAACGGCATGATTACTTTCGAATAGAGGTAAAATAACTGCTTCATGGGGAAGCGGTCGGGTGTAGAGAGTTCGAGGATGACTAAATGTCCGCCCGGACGGAGTACACGGCACATTTCGCTGAGTCCGAGGTCCAGTTTCTCGAAGTTGCGGATGCCAAAGGCGACAGTCACGGCATCGAAAGTATCATTGGCAAAGGAGAGAGCCGTACAATCTTCGCGGGCAAAGGAGATACGGTCTTCCAGTCCTGCCTGACGCACTTTCTCGCGTCCTACGTTCATCATGCCTTCCGAAATGTCGGTGCCTATGAGTGACTGGGGGTGCAGTTCGCGACAGGCCAGAATGGCAAAGTCCCCGGTTCCGGTAGCTACGTCCATCAACTGTTGCGGATGATAGGGGCGGAGCGTATGAATGGCTTTTCTGCGCCAGCTGCGGTCGATACCTAATGAGAGGGTATGGTTCAGTTGGTCGTAGGTAGGGGCAATGTGGTCGAACATTTGTTCTACCTGTTCGCTCTTTTTCCCTTCCTTGCCGTAGGGCATGACTTTTTCTTGTGGATAATCCATAATAATTGGTTATATACGTGCGCAAAGTTAAAAAAATAAGTAGTTCCCTGTGCAGTTTAGGCTGATTTTCCCGCTTATCCATTGTCTTCTTTGCATGAATGTTTGTGAGGGCGGTGAAGAGTAAAGTGGTTGTTATACCCGTATGGGTATAAAATAGAATAGATGCAAATAAATTATACCCAAAGGGGTATAAATAGAACTGTATTTTGCTATATTTGTACCCGAAAGGGTATAGAATATGGAACATACAATCATTGCAGACTTTGTAAAGGAGATGCGCCGACAGTTCGGATTGACTCAGGTGGACTTGGCCGACAAGTCGGGTGTGGGCTTGCGCTTTGTGCGCGACCTGGAGCAGGGTAAGCAGACCTTGCGGATGGACAAAGTGAATCAGGTGCTCAGTTTGTTCGGTCGCCAAGTGGGACCGGTAGAGATGGATGTAAAAACACGGGAGGATAAGTCATGAAGCGCGCAAAAGTATATCTGCACGATCGGCTGGCAGGCAGGTTGGTAGAAGATGAGAACGGATTTACTTTTACTTACGACGCCGATTATCTGGCTTTGCCCGATGCAGCTGCTATCAGTCTGACACTGCCATTGACTGAGAAGGCTTATCGTGATACGGTGCTCTTTCCGTTCTTTGACGGACTGATACCCGAAGGCTGGCTGCTGGACATTGCCGAGCGGAGCTGGAAAATCAACCAGCGCGACCGCATGTCACTTCTGTTGGCCTGTTGTAAGGATTGTATAGGAGCTGTCAGTGTAGTACCCGATGAGGAAACAGAGGAGGATAAGTTATGAGCCGGTGTCTGTATTGTTATAAAGAATTGGGTGAGGGGATGAAGGATTACCATCCGGCCTGTGCCCGCAAGTTTTTCGGTACTCGTACAGTGCCTGAACTGCCTTATGTGCGTGGTCAGTTGGGTGATCTGGCCAGGGAAGTAGTGCGCAGTCAGACTACCCTTACCGGGGTGCAGGCCAAGCTTTCGCTCGACATCAATCGGGGCGGACGCAACGAGCCTGACCGCTTTACCATTGTAGGGCTGTGGGGACGCTTTATCCTGAAGCCGCAGACACAATCCTACCGCGCTTTGCCCGAATTGGAGGATGTCACCATGCACTTGGCCGAGGCTGTTAAAATCAGTGTAGTCCCCCATAGCCTGATACGCTTCAGTGACGGAGAACTGTGCTACATTACGCGTCGTATCGATCGGTTACCCGATGGGCGCAAGGTAGCAATGGAGGACATGTGCCAACTGTCCGAGCGCTTGACTGAATACAAATACAAAGGTTCTTATGAACAGATAGCTAAACTGATCCGTCGCTATTCTTCTACGCCTCAGTTGGATGTCATCAACTTCTGGGAGGTGGTGGTATTTTGCTGGATAACGGGCAATGCCGACATGCACCTTAAGAACTTTTCTCTTTATAATCTGATGGGCGGATATACGCTTACTCCGGCTTATGACATGCTTTCTACTACGCTGGTGATGCCCGAGGATACCGAAGAACTGGCTCTTACCCTTAACGGAAAGAAGAATCGTCTGCGTAAGACGGATTTCTACAAGGCCATTACGGCCTCAGGAGTAGAAGAAAAGGTGATTGAGAATCTGGCTCGCCGCTTCAGTCGAGCTTTGCCTAAGTGGTTTGAACTGATAGATCAGTCTTTCCTGCCTGACGACATGAAGAGGCAATACAAAAAACTTATCTTGCGCCGCGTGGTGATGCTGCGTTGACAGTCCTGCAGGCCGGGTAAAAACAGACGCGGATTACATGGAATAGGGATGATGATATCCGCAGTATTCCGAGTAATCCGCGTCAAGTATATGTTTGGGGCAAGCGTGCTTCCCGTTATTTTGTATTACTTGCTTAAGTATTCAGTTACGTTCTTTTCGATACGGGCAGCAATGTCTTCGCTTGTCTCACGGACGAATTTTTCGCCGGTGATGTGCTCGTACAGTTCGATGTAGCGTTCGCTGATCGAAGTAACGATTTCGTCGGTCATCTCCGGTACCTGCTGGCCTTCCTTGCCCTGGAAGCCGTTGTCCATCAGCCATTCGCGTACAAACTCTTTGGAAAGTTGCTTTTGCGGTTCACCTTTGGCAAAGCGTTCTTCGTAACCTTCGCTGTAGAAGTAGCGGCTGGAGTCGGGAGTATGAATTTCGTCCATCAGGTAGATTTGTCCGTCGTGCTTACCGAATTCGTATTTGGTATCTACCAGGATCAGACCACGTTTGGCTGCAATCTCTGTTCCGCGTTGGAAGAGTGCCAATGTATATTTTTCCAGCAGCGCATACTCTTCGGGAGTGGCCAGGCCGCGTGCCAGAATTTCTTCCTTGGAGATATCGGCATCGTGTTCACCGATTTCGGCTTTGGTCGTCGGAGTGATGATGGGTTCGGGGAACTTCTGGTTTTCCTTCATGCCTTCGGGCAGACGCACGCCGCAGATTTCGCGTACACCGCTTTTGTAGGCACGCCAAGCTGATCCGCAGAGGTAGCCACGTACAATCATTTCTACCGGGAAACCTTGGCACAGTACGCCAACGGTCACCATCGGATCGGGTGTAGCCAGTTTCCAGTTAGGGCAAATGTCGGTAGTTGCATCAAGGAATTTGGCTGCAATCTGGTTCAGCATCTGTCCCTTGAAGGGGATACCTTTGGGCAAGATGACGTCGAAGGCCGAGATACGGTCGGTTGCTACCATGACGAGTTTTTCGCCGTTGATGTTATACACGTCGCGTACTTTTCCGTGATATACGCTTTTCTGTCCCGGAAAATGATAGTCAGTTTTAGTTAACGCTTGTTTCATAACTATTTTGTATTTTGATTAATGTTAGTCGTTTAATTTTTCTTTTCTTCTTTTAGGCGTTCACGTTCCGCTTTCTGTTCTTTCTCAAACTTTTCGTATGCCTCTACAATTTGGGTAACTAATTTGTGTCGCACAATGTCTTTCTTGTTCAGTTCGATGAAGCTGATGCCTTTCACTCCTTTCAATATCTTCAGAGCTTGTACAAGGCCGGAGGTTTGTGAAGAGGGAAGGTCAATCTGTGTCATATCGCCTGTTACAATCATCTTGGTGTTCATACCCATACGGGTGAGAAACATTTTGATTTGGGCGGTGGTGGTGTTCTGCGCTTCGTCGAGGATGACGACCGCATCGTTCAGCGTACGTCCGCGCATGAAGGCCAGCGGGGCTATCTGTATGATGTTCAGCTCCATGTATTCCTTCAGTTTGGCAGCGGGTATCATGTCCTGCAGGGCATCGTAGAGCGGTTGCAGGTACGGGTCTATCTTGTCCTTCATGTCGCCGGGCAGGAAGCCGAGCTTCTCGCCTGCCTCTACGGCGGGGCGGCTGAGGATGATTTTCTTGATTTCCTTGTTCTTCAGGGCACGCACGGCCAGGGCAATGGCGGTATAGGTTTTACCCGATCCGGCAGGACCGATGGCAAATACCATGTCGTTCTTGTGGAAGGCATCCACCAGTTTCTGCTGGTTTTCGCTTCGGGGAATGATGGGTTTGCCCGTCACGCTGAATACGATGACATTGCCGCTCTTTTCCGCTTGCGGGGCATTGCCTTTGATGATGTCGATGATGACTTCTTCTTTCAGGGAATTGTATTCGGAACAGTATTTTTCCAGTTTGGTGATGTTCTCTTCGAAGGCGCACATTTCTTCTTCATCGCCCAGCACTTTGATGACGTTGCCGCGCGCTACGATGCGCAGTTTGGGGTAAAGGGCTTTTATCAGTTGCATGTTGGTGTTGTTCACACCGTAAAAGATGACCGGGTCGATATCTTCAAGGACAATCAGTTTTTCTATCATTGATATGTTTTAATGTTCATGAAATGCAATGCAAAGTTAGTGAATCGTTTGGAAAACCCTATCACTTTGCTGTGTTATTTTTCAATACAGGCTTGACGACGATGCCGTTCGCATTCTTGGTGCAGCGGATGCATTCGTGCCGCAAGGCTTCGGTCTTCATATTGAAGAGGATATTGGGGTTGAAATGCTGTCCGTTGATGCGTGTCTCGAAGTGCAGGTGCTCGGTCGTTGCCCGACCCGTGCGTCCGGTCAGGGCAATGGCTTGTCCGGCTTTTACGGTGTCGCCACTTTGCACCAGATTCTTGGAGTTGTGGCTATAGACGGTTTCCAACCCTGAAGGATGGCGCACCACGATGACGTTGCCATAGGCGCTATATGGCTTTGACATGCGTACTATGCCGTTGAATGCGCAGCGGATGGTGTCGTTGGCACGGGTCTTGATGTCGATGCCCGTGTGTCGTCCGCCACCCCGTCCGTAGGGTGAAATGACCTTACCTCCGGGCAGTGGGAAACAGTAATCCGTTGCAGCCAGACTGTCGAGGTGAATCCGGATGCTTTTGCTCTGGTCAAACAGTCCCGGAGTAGCTACCCGGATGTGGTTCTTTTCCATGTTCGAGAACGCCGGACGTTTTTCCTGTGCTTGGACGTTCAGAGTCAGCAGGCTGATAAATATAATGTATAGCGATGGTTTCATTCGAAGTACTGGATGCTTCCTCCGTCGGAAGAGGCGTATTTTCTTAAGAGTTCCTGAGTCATTTCGGCGGCCTGTTGCAGGCGGACCATGTCGCCGTCGTAGCCGTTGATAACGGCCAGTATGTGGCGGGTACCGACATCCATCTTGGTGCGTTCGTTGTCGCTGGTTGGGGTACCGATGCCTCCCACGGCATCGCGGAAGACGGGTAGTCCTTCGATGTTGAGTATGCCACGTCCAATGCCTTCGAACGGTTCACCGGCACGTCCGATGCCTAAACAAAGGTTGGTGCCTTGTATCTTGTCGGCATCGAAGCCGCCGATGCTGTAGCCTGTGCGTAGCGAGACGAGGTTGATGAGATCGACCAGCGTATCAATGCGGTACAGTTCGAGTCCGCGGAGCAGACGACGGCGCAGGGCTTCGGCCGAGGGACGGTAGCGGCTGGGGTCTTTGCCGCATCGGCGGTAGGCTTCGCGGGTGGCGGCGATGGTCGGTTGCTGCTTGATGCCGTCGGTCGTTTCGTTGGCCCGCAGCTCTTGGGTGAATATATCGATTTCCTGCCAAAGTCCCTCGCTGTAGGGCGTATTGATAACTTCGGCATAGACGGCTGCTCCGCGGTATTCGGGGCAGCGCGATTTCAGTTCTTCAGATAATGTGAGTTGATACATGATGTATTCTGATGTTTATGTCATACTTATTTCTCAAAGTGCAAAAGTACGTTTTTATCGGCTATGTTCTTCCGGCGGGCCTCACTTTTCTTTTCGTTTATCTGAATCGCCATCCCAAGCCCAGCATCAGGTTGTTGGGGTCTTTGAACTTGCTGAGCTGATAACCCGTGTGAAGGAAGAGGTTGCGGGTGAGGAAGGTCTTCAGTGCCAGTATCTGATAGAATCCTTTGGTGTCCTTTCCTTTGTAGAAGACGTTGTGCCCGATACCGATGTTGACGGAAAAGATGGGCATGACCAGTTCGGCACGTACCGACAGGCCTACGGCGAACTGTTCGCGGAAGGGTGGTCGGTAGAATTTCGGATCGTCATCGGTGCCCCCGGCATAATGTCCCTGCAGGTTGGCACTTTCGTCAAATTGTGCGTCGAGCGACATGCCTGCCCGGAAACATTTGTTGAAGTCGTACATCGGGTTGAAGTTGAGGCCGACAATGCCGAACGAGCCGGGTATCAGATGTCCCATGTTGTAGTCGTCGATGTATCCCCGTTTGCGTGTCGCTCCATATACGATGAGGTCGTAGCTGAAGTGGGGGTGGAAATCGTTTGGCAGAAGCTGTCCGGAGTTGCCCGTCGGAGTACTGTTTTCTGCTCCGAAGGTCCGTACCAGGCCGATTCGCCCGCCTACAGGGTTCACTCCGCTGTTCGGGTAATGGGTGTTTCCGTTGGAGTAGTGGGTCAGGTCGATTCCCGCTGTCAGGTTCCATTGGGGATTGATCTGCCAGTTCAGGAAGAAGCCCAGATTGATGTAGGCATTGATTTTCGAGCCTACCACGTCGTTGTAACCCGATACTTGTGACGCGTCTTCGGGTATCTGATACTTTTCCCATCCGAAGGAAGCGCCAAAGTTCCATTCGTAATCCAGCGAAAGGTTGGAAGACAATCGGGCGATGCGTGAGCCTTGAAAGGCATAGACGGCGATGGGATGTCCGATGGACGGACGGTTGTCGAAGTGGTTGTACGATACGCCGATGCCCTGATAGGCGTGCGGATAGAGACGTCCCATCTTTGAATCCTTGTTAAAACGGAATGCATATTTCAGATGTACCGACCACACGTTGCGTATGGGTTGCCCCGTGGAGTTGTCTCCGTCGAAGAAGTCGTTGGTAGGTACTACGTAGGAAGGACGGAAGTCGATGCCCAGCTGGTGGGAGAGTTTCCTCGAAACGACCGGTTGGCTACAGGCGGATGTATCCGTCGGGAGGGCATGGTTGCCGGTATGTTGTGCGGCGAGCGGCATTCCTGTCACGAGGCATGCGATGAAGCCAATGCAAGTGCAGAGTACTCTCGTCCGGTTTGTTTGTTTTTTCATCTTTTTCAGGTTCAATGATATTCCGATTCTATTGTTTGCAGTTCTGTAGCAGGGCGATAGACCCTTGTGGATCTGATGTCTGCCGGTTGCCAAAAGGCATACTGCTTCAGCCTTGTTCGATAAGGGAATTCAAAAGTACGTAAAAAACTCCAAACCGGACTATGATTAGTATTTATTATGATTGTAGCATGCTCTCTGCAAGCCGTTTGTTCCACACTTGTACGGCTCGTGAGCCGTGCAAGTGTCGCTCATGAGCCGTGCAAGTGTGGAACGCGAGCCGTACAAGTATCGCTCGCAAGGGGTACAAGTGTGCTTTCGTATGCCGGCGATGGATACACCGGCGACGGTCTGCCAGTGCGATGGACCGACTGCTTGTCAGAAGCCGAAATCATCAATTTCTACCTGCTCTTCCTGCTTCTCGACAAACTGTTTGGCCTGCTGGTGTATCTCGTTTCCTTCGATGTAAACAGCGCGGTAGGGACGTGCGGGGCATACATATTCGCATCCTCCGCAACCTACACAGATGGAAGTGTCAACGTGGGGGATGGTCAGTCCGTTCTTATAGGGCACCATCGACAAGGCCTGTGTGGGGCAATGCTCGGAACAGGCTCCACAGTTGGTTCCTTCGAGGTGGACAATGCAGTTCTCCTCGATGAACACCACTTTACCCATCTGTGTACGGTGTTTCTGTTCGATGGTCAGTGGTTGGATGGCGCCGTTGGGACATACGTCGCTGCACACGGTACAGTCGTAGTTGCAGAATCCCTTCTCGAAGTAAACGGTGGGTTGCATGATGCCGGCCAGCCCATACTCTGTAAAGGCCGGTTTCAGTACGTGCGACGGGCATTTACTGACGCATAAGTGGCACGATGTACAGTTCTTCTGAAAGTGTGCCAGGCTGATCGAGCCGGGAGGTGTTATGGCGTGCTGCCTTGTATAGCGCTTGTTGCTACTCTGGTTCGTGATAATCTGTGGTGGCTGTGCCATCAGTTTGCCGGTAGCGGCTACAGTGGTCAGTCCGGCCAGCAGAAAGCGTCGTCTCGAGTCGTCCGATTCTGCCTGCTCCGTCTTTTTTTCTGTCTTAGGGGCAGCCGATGGAAGCGAAAAAGACAAGGCTCCCTCCTTGCAACTGCCGATGCAGTCGAAGCAATCGACACAGCGGGAATAGTCTATTTTCCCATTCTTGCTGTCTATGCAGGACGATTTGCAACGGGTACCGCACAGCATGCAGTGTGTGCACTTGCTCGCATCGATGCGGACTTTCAGCAACGAAAAGCGGCTGAGGAAGCCTAACAGTGTGCCGACAGGACACATCGTATTGCACCACGTCCGTCCATGGCGCCATGCTAAATATCCGATTACGCCGAACGTGACCACACCGATGATGAATGCCGAAAGACTGGTCAGGGAGGCATCCGTCTGATAGAGCGCATAGTTTTCGAACCGGGTCAATACCGATGCGAGCAGGTTGTTGCCGGCCATATATAGCGGGCGGAACACGTTGGTAACCATCCGTCCGAAGGCACTGTAAGGTTCGATTAATCCTAATACGACCGTGAATCCGCAGGCAAAGGAAATGATCACAACGGCCACTACAATCCAACGCAGCATGTTCCTGGCTGGAGAATAACGGAAGCGTTTTTTCTTGCCCGGCATTTTCTTCGAAAGCCAGTTTACGACATCCTGGAAAATGCCCATCGGGCAAATGACCGAACAGTAAATGCGTCCCATCAGCAACGTCAGTACGGCCAGTATGAACACTGTCAGCAGACTGAGCGATAGGAGGGCAGGTACCAACTGGATGCGTGCCACCAAGCTGAACGATTCGGGCAACAGACGTGCAAAATCTAAAAAGTAGAAGGTTGTCAGTGCTAACATCAGCACCGACAGCCCAATTCGTATTTTACGCAACATAATACAGTCAACTTAACTTGATTCGCTTGATGTTCAGTTTGTCGAGGTCCATGGTGCCTATCTTCAGAGCTTGTCCGTTGGACAGGTGCTTGACGGTTTCGAGCGGCATCTTGCGTACCTGGTTGAAGAACTTGGCAGCTGCTGTGTCCACGGCCACGATGTCCGGTGACATGAAAAGCCCTTTGGTCAGTACGACGTCCGAGGCCGAACGTCCACGCGGGCCGTTGGTCTTCAGTATTCGATAAGCATCGACTACGTTGAGCACGGCTTTTTTGTCCAAGGTACAGATGTCGGCAATGCATTGTTGCAGGTCGTTCTGATGGAAGTAACCACGGTCCCACACGATGCCCATGTGGTTTTTCATGGAGATGGTCAGGTTGGCTCCTCCATGATTCTTCAGGATCGGGACATTGATCCAGACGTCGCTGTCGAGGATGGCTTCGTGTACTTTGGCCTTTTTCATCTTTTTGCCCCGGGGCAGTGCAATCTCCCGGTAATAGCTCTCCTGATGCGCCGGCATCACTTTCGCTCCGGCTGCTTTGGCGGCATCCTCGATACCGCTGTTCTTATAACATTTTATCCAGTCGTCGCAAGTATGGTCGAACACGGTGACTTCTTTGGCACCTGCTGCAAAACACTGCTTGATGATTTCTGTGACCAACTTCGGGTTGGTGTTACCTGCCAGTTCGGGCACTTTGTCCCAACCGATGTTGGGCTTTACGGCTACCTTCATGCCGGGCTTGACGAAGTGCTTCATCCCTCCGAACTCGGCTATGCCTCTGCGGAACATTTCTTCCGGTTCGCCTCCCATCACGGCTACCAGATCTACTTTCTCATTCTCGACGCCGGCCAGTGTCTGCGATAATATATCCATTGCCTCTGTGTGTTGCACCGTGACAGCAGCACCTGCTATTGCCAATGTTTTCAGAAAATCTCTTCTATCCATAAGTATTCAGTTTGATGATGATACATTCTTTTTATCTACGTCGTCAGATGCGTGCAATAGCTTTCAACAATGCATATCCGCCTACCCACTGAAGCAACATGCCGGGAATGCCCATGCGGAAGTCCTGTGCTGCACGGTAGAGGTCGCCATACAATACACACTCGAAGGCTGTCCCAATGGCCTGATAGCACAGTATGGCCAACAGGATGGCCGCGAAGGAGACGCTTCGGGTATATTTCGACGCATAGGCGGCTGCCCCTGCCAGGGTGACCGATTTTACAAGGATGGGCAGTAATGCTTCGGCTGCCGGCATGCCGAACAACCAGTGGTTGATGGCAGGCGAAAGGATAGCAACAAGCAAACCGGTGCGGAAACCATATTTGTAGGCGCCTATCAGTGTGAAGAAGTAAATGGGCAACAAGGTAGCTCCCCCCGACGGTACGAGGTGGCACAATTGAGGCAAAGCCAGGTTTCCAACGACAAATAATGCAGCAAACAGGTAAGTCCTGATATTCCCAAAGGATAGAGAATAGAGTTTTGAAGACGTTTCCATGATATTATGATTACAGTTTAAGTTGAACAAATCGTTTCTATTATTAGACTTCTGAAAATGAAAAGGTTTAAAACGGAGCGGCTAAAATAACATTGTGATGCCGGATTGTTAGCATTTCTTTAACTTTGTCAAGTGCATAAAGGGGACGGTCGATGCTTCGGAAGAAGGGTGCAGCTTTGTCATGCCTGCCCGACGCATCGCGGGGGTGGGAACGGTAGTCTTGTGTCTTTTCCTGTGTCAGCGTGCGTTCAGCATGATGCCCGACAGCATACGCCCTGACTTGATGCCCAGTCGGCGGGCGGAGAAGAAATCTTCGTGACGGGTGTAGGTGCAGATGCCGGCAGTCTCTATCCGGGTGGAGGACAGGCCGAAGTCCAGCAGTTGCAGCTGGTTGGCAGCCCACAGGTCGATGTGATGTTTGTGGGTGTCGTTCCTCCATTCGGCGATGTAAGGCATGGGGAAGCCGGCGGCGCGGAAGGCTTCATAGACTTCTTCGCCCACCTCGAAGGCGGCGAGCGAGATGCCCGGGCCGATGATGGCATGCACGTCCTTGCCCTCGGTGCCGTAGAGGGTTTGCATCCGCTCCAGTGTGCGCAGGGCGATGCGGCCTACTGTGCCCCGCCAACCGGCATGGACGGCAGCGACGATGCGATGTCGGCGGTCGTATAATAAAATAGGTATGCAGTCGGCCGTCGAGATGCAAAGGCAGATGCCCGGCTCGCGGGTGATGAGGGCGTCGATGCCTTGCAGGCGGTCGTGCCGTGTCTGCGGGTCGGCCTGCAGATAGTCAGTGTCGATGACGAGGGAGGCCGTGCCGTGTGTCTGCCAGGGGATGATGAGTTCCTGCGGGCGTTGCGGCAGGGCTTGCAGAAGCAGTTCCCGGTTGCGGCGGACGTTTTCGGCAGTGTCGCCTGTGTAGGGCGTGCAGTTCAGCGAGGCGTATGTGCCTGTGCTGACGCCGCCGTGACGGGTGGTGCTGAATGCAAAAATGTCGGGGCATGCACTGTTTAGTGCATACTCCAACATTCGCTTGTCGGGGCTGAGACGGCTCATTGCTTGTCGTCCTCCCAGTCCTCTTCTTCGTATTCGAAGTCTTCGAGGTCTTCCACGTCGTCCTCGTCCACGTATTCGATGCTGAGGTCTTCGTCTTCGCCTTCGTCGGCCAGTTCTTCCTTCAGGTTGCTCATGTCCTTGGGACGGTGGGCGATGCTTTCTATCTTGCCCTCAATCTTGTTGCTTTCCTTGTTCAGTTCTTCCCACAGGATGTCCTTCAGCACGTTGATGCCGAGGCCCGAGATGGCGGAGATGAACACGTGAGGCACGTCTTGGGGCAGGGTCGGCTCTATCTCGTCCATCAGTTCCTGGTCCAGCATGTCGCACTTGGTGATGGCCAGTACGCGCTGCTTGTCCAGCATTTCGGGGTTGAAGTTCTTTAGCTCGTTCAGCAGAATGTTGTATTCCTTGGTGATGTCGTCGCTGTCGGCGGGCACCATGAACAGCAGCAGCGAGTTGCGTTCGATGTGGCGCAGGAAGCGCAGACCCAGTCCGCGTCCTTCGCTGGCTCCTTCGATGATGCCGGGAATGTCGGCCATGACGAACGACTTGCCGTCGCGGTAGGAGACGATGCCCAGATTGGGTTCCATCGTGGTGAACGGGTAGTTGGCTATCTTCGGTTTGGCCGACGACAGGGCCGAGAGCAAGGTTGACTTGCCTGCGTTGGGGAAGCCCACCAGTCCGACGTCGGCCAGTAGCTTCAGCTCCATGATGACGGTCATTTCCTGCATCGGTTCGCCGGGTTGCGCAAAGCGTGGTGCCTGTCGGGTGGCTGTCTTGAAGTGCCAGTTGCCCAGTCCGCCGCGTCCGCCCTTCAGCAGGATGACTTCCTGTCCGTGTTCGGTGACGTCGCAGATGTACTCGCCCGTCTCGGCGTTGTACACCACGGTTCCACAGGGCACTTCGATAATCTTGTCTTCGCCGTCCTTGCCGAAGCTGCGGTTCTTCGATCCGCTTTCGCCGTGTCCGGCCATGATGTGGCGGTCGTAGCGTAGGTGAAGCAAGGTCCAGTAGTTGCGGTTTCCGCGCAGGATGACGTGTCCGCCGCGTCCGCCATCGCCGCCGTCGGGACCTCCGTTGGGCACGTACTTGGCACGGCGCATGTGTGTGGAGCCCCGTCCGCCCTTGCCCGAGCGGCAATATATCTTTACGTAATCTACAAAGTTCGATTCTGCCATAATGTTTCGATATTAATGATTATTATCTATTTAACGGGAATAGGCTTCCACTTGTTTCCGTATGTCGGCCTTCATTTCTTCCCAGGTGGTTTGTATGAACATCTTGGGCATCAGTTGCGCGTCGGCATCCTCGAAATAGGATAGACTCATCAGTGCCCGAAAGATGGAATGTTCGGGATATTTCTGCTGGTAGAATTTCAGGATTTCTTCTAATGTATAATGCTGTAACAGGCTATACATGTCAATGAAATCTTTTTTCGTTCCACGCCCTTCGATGGCATTGATTTTCATCGCGGCGATGTCCTTGGGAGATGCCAGGCGGATGCCATCTTCTTCGATGCAAGGTGCAATCCATGGATAGGCATAATGGATGATATCCAACTTGATGCGGTCTATGACATAGATTTTGATGTCTTTAGATTCCTTCAGGATGGTCAGTTGCCCCGCTTGGCGCAGAACGTCCTTAATGGCTTCATCGTTGTCTTCCATTTCCCCGAACAGATCAATATCTACCGACATGCGATGTCCGTATTGGAGGGCAAGACCGGTTCCGCCCACCAACCTTGTACCCGACAGGCATTTGGCTGCCATCAATTTCTTCAGCAATTCCAGGGTGTGGGGTTCGACTGTGCGGTATGATAACATCTGTATTCCTCCTTCCTTGTGTGCGATATGCAGCAGATGAACGACAATGCTACGGGGTCGAGCGAACGTGCCTGCTTGCAGCATTCAACGATTTTGTCCAGCCCATAATAGGAACGGATGAGGCGCCAGTCCTCCAGTGTGCCGTATTCCAGTACGCGTACGATAATCTGTTGCGGACAAGTGTCCATGTCCGCTTTTTCGGGATCAATATCCCACAGGAGTACGGGCGAGAGTCGTTCGATACAGTTCTTTCCGTTCATATCGCATTCTTGTTTTCCTCTGCAAAGATACAAATAATTTCCTATAATGCTATGATACTGACTCATCCGTCTTGCATATCTGCCTTTCGTGTATTATCTTTGCGAGTGAGGGAGGAATCATCCGGGATGATTCCTATAATCATTGCGGATGATTCTACCAATCATCCCGGATGATTCCTGTCAAAGGTATAAGGAAAGCCCTGCACGGTCGGCAGGCGGGGATGGCCAAGCCGGCGGTGGAGGAGGAGTGGACAATAACATTTAAATGATAAAGATATGGCTTTTTACAAGAAACAGAAGATGAACGGCAAGTGGTATCCGCGTTCGTTTACGGTAGGAACCATGGATACGGATCAGGTGGCCGAACGGCTTTCGCGCATTTCGACCGTCAGCAAGGGCGATACGTATGCCGTGCTGGTGGGGCTGGGCGAGGTGCTTGGCAGTATGCTGGAGGCAGGCTATTCTGTGAAGCTGAAAGGGGTAGGCACGTTCTACCTGACCGGTCGTGCCGAAGGGCAAGGGGCGGATACGCCCGAAGAAGTATCGGGTCAGCAGTTCTCGAAACTACAGGTGCGCTTCATCCCCGAATATCAGCGCGAGCAGAACGGCAAGGTGACGGGGCGCACGCTGGTGCCCGACAGGGTGGAGTGGACGGAGCTGGAACTGAAGAAGTAAGGGGAAACAAAAAACACCACGGATGACGCGGAAGGTCACAGCCGGGGAGCCGGTCTGTGCCAATCGGTGTAATCCGTGGTGAATGCAGTTTCTGCGTGGGAAGCCTGTTACTTCACAGCATCGATAGCCTTGCAGATATCGGCCGTGATAGTCTCCAGTTCGCCCAGTCCGTTGATGTGGGTGTAGAGTCCTTCCTGCTTGTACCAGTCGATCAGCGGAGCGGTCTGGCTGTGATAAACGGTGAGGCGCTTCTTGATGGTTTCCTCGTTATCGTCGGCACGGCCCGATTGCTGTCCGCGCAGGATGAGGCGTTTCATCAGTTCGTCTTCGGGCACGTCGAGGTCGAGCATTATGCTCACCTGTTGTCCGCGCTCGGCCAGCATCTTCTTCAATGCTTCGGCTTGTGCGATGGTACGTGGGAAGCCGTCGAAAATGACGCCTTTCGAATCCTTGAAGCTATCGAGCGTGGAAGCCAGGATGTCGATAATCAGGTTGTCGGGGAGGAGTTGTCCCTGGTCGATGTATCCCTTGGCTGTCTTTCCCAGCTCGGTACCGTTCTTTATTTCGGCACGCAGCACGTCCCCCGTGGAGATGTGGTTAATGCCATACTTAGCTACAATTCTCTCGCTTTGTGTGCCCTTACCGGAACCGGGGGCACCGAAAATTACAATGTTCAGCATATTTAATTATGAATGAAGAATTAAAAATGAAGAATTAAAGAAAGAGAAGGTATGAAGAACGGTCACCATTCTTCGCTCCTCATTTCTCAGTCTTCATTTACTACCGTATAAATGTCCTTATAGTTTCGTCCGAATCCGTCGTAATCCAATCCGTATCCCACAATGAAGTCGTTGGGGATGCTCATGGCGGCATACTCTATATTGAGGTTCACCTTCAGCTTTTCGGGTTTTACCAGCAGGGTAGCGATATGTATCTCTTTGGGCCCGCGGGTGCCCAACGTCTCAAGCAGGCGTTGCATGGTGAGGCCCGTGTCCACAATGTCTTCCACGATGACCACCGTACGGTCGCTCAGGTCTTCGTTGATGCCGATGACTTCCTTGACGGCGCCTGTCGATGCTACTCCCTGATACGAAGCCAACTTGACGAACGATATCTCGCAGGGGATGGTGATGCGTTTCATCAGGTCGGCGGTGAACATGAACGAACCGTTCAGTACGCTCAGAAAGAGCGGATTCTTGCCGGCCAGGTCACGGTTGATTTCGTCGGCCACGCGGCTCACTTCTTTCAATATGTCCTCCTCCTTGATGGAGACGGTGAACTTCTTGTCTTTAATCTGTATGCTATCCATGGGGCTTGTGAATCTTAAATTGATGCAAAGGTAGCGATTTTATTCCACTCCATGCATCATCTTCTGCAATTTCTTCGACAGCAGGAAGAGGATGAGCGATGCGGCGGCCGACATGACAACGAACACCATGAAGAAGTCGAACATCGTCTCGATGCGATAACCCAGCAGCGTTTTCACCTTTCCGGCTTCGGGATAAAGCCCCGACAACGTACCGGCAAACTTATTGGCCGTGGCCGTGGACAGGTACCAGATGCCCATCATCAGCGAAGCGAAACGGACGGGCGTCAACTTGTTCACCATCGACAGCCCGATGGGCGAAAGGGCAATCTCGCCCATCGTATGGATGAAGTACAGGCCCGTCAGCCAGATGAGGCTTACCTTAACGCCGGGTTGTACGTCTTTCACTCCGAAGCAGATGACCAAATAGCCCAACGACAGGAGCAACAATCCGATGGCCTGCTTGGTGGGCGAAGAAGGCTCCATGTGCCGGCGAGCCAATGCTCCCCATACGCCCGGCATGATGGCTGCCAGAATGACGACAAAGAAGGGATTGAACGACTGAATCCACGAGGCAGGCATCTCCCAGCCGAAGATGACACGGTCGGTCTGCTCCGAAGCAAACAGCGTGAGCGAAGCGCCGGCCTGCTCGTAGGCTGCCCAGAAGAAGATGACGAAGAAGGCGATGATGTAAATCACCCAAATGCGGTCGCGTTCTATCTTGGTGAGCGAACCGTCCATCAGGATGCTGGCCGGGAAAACAATGCAGGCCGTAAAAATGCCGATGCTGATCCAGTCGTTGCCGAAGCACCAGTAGAAGAACAAGGCAAGCACAACGGCCATCGCGCAGCATATCCACAGGTTGCGGCGTTTGCGTCGGGCCTCTTCCGGCGTCGGTGTTTGGGCCTTTTTGCCTTCCGTCTCCTTGCGTGCATCGGGCACGATGCCCAATGGCTGTCCGTCGGGACCGTTGAGGTATCGGTTCTTCTGTGACTCGAACAGCACCACAGTGAATACCGTGACGATGGCAGCAATCAGGAAGCCCCATTTGAAGTCCTGAGGATTGCCCGTTTCGCCAAAGTATCCGCACACAAGCGGAGCCAGAAACGAACCGACGTTGACACCCATATAATAAATGGTATAAGCCGAATCAAGCCGACGGTCGCCCGGTTCGTACAGCTGTCCGACGAGCGACGATACCGTAGGCTTGAAGAATCCGTTACCTAATATAAGAAAGGTAAGTCCGCCGTACATCAGCCAGCACGACAATTCCTTTGCATCGAGAGTCGAGGCACTGAAGAACATCAGAAACTGACCGATTGCCATCAGTACGGCTCCCCAGAAGACGGAGCGCCGGATACCCCAGTACTTGTCGGCTACATAGCCGCCGATAAGCGGTGTCAGGTAAACCAGCCCCGTATAGCTGCCATAAATGGAGGCAGCCCTTTCGGTATCGAAAAGCAATGCTTGGGTAAGAAACAGAATGAAGATGGCACGCATGCCATAGTAGCTGAAGCGCTCTGCCGTGCTGGTAGCAAAAATCAGGTAGAGCCCTTTGGGATGTTTGGATGTACTCATTGTTATTATATTATTATGCCTTTTTAAAATTTGGCTGCAAAAGTAGTGATTCTTCGTGACAGCACGCACAGTTTCTTCTATTTCCTTTGGATAAATGATGCTAATTCCGTCTTTTCTCTTGCTAAGTGGAATGAAATGACGGCAGCTCTTCCGGCCGTAGGGTTGCTGCCGCTCAATGCCCGTAACAGCTTTTTCGTCAGTCTGATAGTCGCTCTTTCTGCCAAAATGACGGTAAAAAGTGACACAAAAGGAGGTCTGGTATCTGTTTCCCCCTTTGGCACAACGTTTGTCCTTTAATAGGCGTCTGCCGATGAGGCGGACAGAAATCAACTGAATAATAACAAATAAAAAAATAACGATCATGGGAAAAATTATTGGTATTGACTTAGGAACTACAAACTCTTGTGTTGCTGTATTCGAAGGCAACGAACCTGTAGTAATCGCCAACAGCGAAGGTAAGCGTACAACTCCTTCCGTAGTGGCATTTGTAGATGGTGGTGAACGTAAGGTAGGTGATCCTGCCAAACGTCAGGCTATCACAAACCCGAAACGTACGGTGTACTCCATCAAGCGTTTCATGGGTGAAAATTGGGCACAGGTACAGAAAGAAATCGCTCGTGTACCTTATCCGGTAGTGAACGACAACAACATGCCGCGTGTTGACATCGACGGACGTCACTACACTCCGCAGGAAATTTCAGCAATGATTCTTCAGAAGATGAAGAAGACAGCCGAAGATTACTTGGGACAGGAAGTAACAGAAGCCGTTATCACCGTTCCTGCTTACTTCTCCGACTCACAGCGTCAGGCTACGAAGGAAGCCGGTCAGATTGCAGGTCTGGACGTTAAACGTATTGTAAACGAACCGACTGCAGCTGCCTTGGCTTACGGTGTGGATAAGGCCAACAAGGATATGAAGGTTGCCGTATTCGACCTCGGTGGTGGTACGTTCGATATCTCTATCCTGGAATTCGGTGGTGGTGTATTCGAAGTGCTTTCTACCAATGGTGATACTCACCTGGGTGGTGATGACTTCGATCAGGCTATCATCAACTGGTTGGTACAGGAATTCAAGAACGACGAAGGTGCCGATCTGACAACCGACCCGATGGCAATGCAACGTCTGAAGGAAGCTGCCGAAAAGGCGAAGATCGAATTGTCTTCTTCTACTTCTACCGAAATCAACTTGCCGTACATCATGCCGGTAGGTGGTGTGCCTAAACACTTGGTTAAGACTTTGACTCGTGCTAAGTTCGAGCAACTGACTCACGATTTGATTCAGGCTTGCTTGGAGCCGTGTAAGAAGGCAGTCAGCGATGCCGGTTTGAGCACTTCCGATATCGATGAAGTAATCTTGGTAGGTGGTTCTTCTCGTATCCCGGCCGTTCAGAAACTGGTTCAGGACTACTTTGGCAAAGTTCCTTCGAAGGGTGTTAACCCCGATGAAGTTGTAGCCGTAGGTGCTGCTATTCAGGGTGCCGTATTGAATAAGGAAGCCGGTGTGGGCAACATCGTCTTGCTGGATGTTACTCCGTTGACATTGGGTATTGAGACCATGGGTGGTGTAATGACCAAACTGATTGATGCCAACACGACTATTCCTTGCAAGAAGAGTGAAGTCTTCTCGACGGCTGCCGATAACCAGACCGAGGTAACCATTCACGTACTGCAGGGTGAGCGTCCTATGGCTGCTCAGAACAAGTCAATCGGTCAGTTCAACCTGACAGGTATTGCTCCGGCTCGTCGTGGTGTTCCTCAGATTGAGGTTACATTCGATATCGATGCCAACGGTATCTTGAAGGTATCTGCCAAGGATAAGGCTACAGGTAAGGAACAGGCCATCCGTATCGAAGCTTCCAGTGGCTTGAGCAAGGAAGAAATCGAACGTATGAAAGCTGAGGCCAGCGCCAATGCAGAGGCTGATAAGAAGGAACGTGAGAAAGTAGATAAGCTGAATCAGGCTGACTCTATGATATTCACTACTGAGAATCAGTTGAAGGATCTGGGTGACAAGCTTCCTGCCGACAAGAAGGCTCCTATCGAAGCTGCTCTCCAGAAACTGAAAGACGCTCATAAGGCTCAGGATCTGGCTGCCATCGACAGCGCAATGGCTGAACTGAACACCGCTTTCCAGGCTGCCAGTGCTGAAATGTATGCACAGACGGGTGCTCAAGGCGGAGCACAGCAAGGCTCAGGTTTCCAAGGTGGCGCTAACGCCGGTCAAGGAAATGCTCAGAACAACAGCAAACAGGGCGACAATGTTCAGGATGCTGACTTTGAGGAAGTCAAATAAGTAATAAAATAATAGAAATGAGGCATGATTATATTGATTATGCCTCATTTTTTTATATATGCGTCTATGAGTAAGGAATTTTCAAGAAAGTCAAAGGAGGATAAACCAGTAGTGGCAATATGTTACGACTTTGATAAAACTTTGTCGCCTGATGATATGCAAGCTCAAGGGTATATACAATCTGTAGAATATGATGTCCAATCTTTCTGGAAAGAATCCAATGGGCTTGCAGAAGCAAACGATATGGATCAAAATTTAGCTTACATGTTTACTATGATTCAGAAAGCACATGGAAGATTTGTATTTAATAGAAAAGCTTTAAAGGATTATGGAGCGCAAGTACAGTTATTTCCTGGCGTTGCTACGTGGTTTAAGAGAATCAAAGAGTACGGTAGAGATAAAGGTGTAATTGTAGAACATTATATTATATCATCCGGCTTGAAAGAAATGATTGAGGGGACGAAAGTTGCGAATGAATTTGAAAGGATATATGCCAGTTCGTTTTATTATGATAAAGATGGAGTTGCTCAATGGCCAGCGCAAGTTATCAATTATACAAGTAAAACGCAGTTTCTGTTTAGAATAGAAAAAGGCACATTAGATATAAATGACCCAGGTGTCAATGACTATTTTGAACCAGAAAATATTCGAGTCCCTTTTAGGAATATGATTTATATAGGAGATAGTGATACAGATATCCCATGTATGAAACTAGTAAACTCATATTCAGGACATTCTATTGGAGTTTTCAATCCAGAAACGAATGACAAGAGTAAAGTATATAAGATGATGAAGGATAACAGAATTAAATATTTTGCACCAGCTGATTATACAGAAAATTCAGAACTGGATAAACTCGTAAAAGCAATTATAGATAGGACTGCTTCAAATGAGAAGCTTATGTCTATTCATTATCAGAACAAAAAGGAGCAAAACAATTCTACTCGGTCATCATAGATGTCAATATGTACTTCACCACTCATTACTGTGTTTACTCCATAGAACAAACTGTCACCGCCTATATTAGCAAAAGCCGACACAGATTTAAGCCATGACTTTACTTTCTATGTTCCAGCATTTCCTTGAAATCGTAAGACGAGCATTCCGCTATAAGTTTGTTATCGTGTATTTGCATGATTTTCTTGCTGTTGTATGGGCACAATACTCCAATATCAATTACAAACATACATAAAAAAGCTCATTTCCCGTCCAGCTCGAATGAGAAAATCGGATTAGGGAGAAGAAATCTACGTAAAATCTATTCCTGAATATAATTTTGTAATAGATTTCTGAGTATTTTCCATACCTTTGTATATGTGATAATTAATAACCAAAGGAATCGTGGCAAAGAATTTTGAAATACGGAATAGTACGGCAGAGTTTCTTACCTTTATTGCCGAGGGTAAGGAGAATGGCATACAAGTGTTATATAAGGATGAAACAATTTGGGCAACCCAAAAAACTATGGCTGAATTGTTTGGCGTTGACAGAACGGTCATAACCAAACATCTAAAAAACATTTTTGACAGTTTAGAATTAGAGCAAGAATCAGTATGTGCAAAATTTGCACATACTGCAGAGGACGGTAAAACATACAATACCGCATTTTACAACCTTGACGCCATAATTTCCGTTGGATACCGCGTTAATTCTATCCGGGCTACACAATTTCGCCAATGGTGTACATACGTTCTACGCCAGTTTGCCATCCGTGGGTATGTCATAGATAAAAAGCGGATGGAAAACGGCTCATTCATCGGGGAGGATTATTTTGAGCATCTGCTTGCCGAAATTCGCGAGATACGTCTGAGTGAACGGCGCTTTTACCAGAAACTTACAGATATATACGCTACAGCCATAGATTATAACAAGAGTGCGCCCACAACGCGTCTGTTTTACAAAAAAGTGCAGAACAAAATGCACTATGCGGTACATGGACATACGGCAGCGGAACTGATTGTTGACCGTGCTGATGCACAAAAAGAACACATGGGCTTGACTACGTGGGAGAAAGCACCGGACGGTAAGATAGTAAAGCCGGATGTAAGCGTTGCTAAGAATTACCTCAAAGAAAATGAATTAGAGGCAATGGGACGTATCGTTAACAGCTTTCTTGATATAGCGGAAGATATGGCAAAACGCCATATCCCGATGACAATGGAGGATTGGGCAAAACGTATAGACAAATTTCTGGACGTAACGGACCGGCCGATTATTGCCGATGCAGGAAAGGTCACGGCTGAATACGCCAAAGAGTTTGCCGAAACTGAATTTGAAAAATACCGCGTCATTCAAGACCGTCTGTTTAAGTCCGACTTCGATAAACTGGATGACAAAGATTTGCCCTCACTTGATTTTACACCAGACAATCTATAACCAAGTCATGAAGAAATCGCAACTGTTACTGAAAAAAGACTTAGTAATGCAGTTTTTGTTGTCATTTAACATTGATATTTTCTGCGTTTTCCTTTCGTTATTTTCGGTGGAAAATCGTACTTTTGCAGTAAAGAGCTGTGGTTGCTTATGGATGCTTATTTTGGGGTTTCCGCTATATTTGCAACACGTTCACGCAAGTTGCTCATACAGAGATACTGTTGATTTTGAGGAAGTAAAATAAGTATCTATAAATTAACAATATGCATTTATAAAAAAGGTGTGAAGCTCAAGTGGTTTCACACCTTTTTTTATTAGTAGCGCGATTTCATGTTCAAAGAACGGTGCTTTTTCTATGTTCCGATGATTCCACCTTTCAATTATGAAGTAGCTACAGCATCTGTACCGGTTATGGAGATTCACATTTATTCTCCCAATCTGAAATCTTTTACATGATCTGTAGTCAGTTGTAAATTCTCAAAGGTTGAAATACATTCGTCAGATTGAGGTGCTTGGCTACAGATACCCAGATAAATCTTATCTCCATAATCGTTTTTATAAAGACGGACCATTTGCCATGTTTCACCATCCAACGAATAGTAATTGGCTATTGTCTGCGTGTCGGATGATATTTTAAAGTAAATGGATTCTGTGTCGTCATTTACCACTTCATGGTTGTTGTCATCAGAGGTACCGATGGTACGCACGCTTACCACCCGATGCGTTCCTCTTTCATCTTGTTCGAAACACAACTTTTGCCAAAGCGTATCATTGGCATATACAAAGAGAACTGCCGCATTGTAGGTCCCTTCCGGAGTGAACCCTGTCTTGACCTTGGCGGAATAAGTGAAAGGTTTCTTATTGTCTATTTCCATAAAAAGGATGGCTGCATCATCTTGCGATATTTTTCCGTTAGGGTCACAGAAAAAATCTGCTTGAGGTTTGGCGCGGAAGGTGATAATTCCTGCCGAATCACTCACTTGCTTTTCGGCTTCATTGAGTGATTTGGTAAAATGAAGTCCATTTAAGGAAACGTTACATTCTGTCAGTCTGGAACTTTCTGTAACTTTTACGGTCTTATCTGCCGTTTTGTTGGAGCAGGCGGCTGTCATCATCGCAGCCATAGCTAAAAAAAGATACTTTTTCATTATATTATTTATATTATTTTGTTGTTTAACTGAATTCTGTTTTCTCAGAAGGCTATACTTCCCATCGACAATCTTTTATTTTTCGTATCAATGAATTTTGTTGTGATTGAAGTGTTTATGGAGGTGGCTGCATAGATTTCGAATGATATCTCACCATCGCCAAGACACTTTGCATAATAATAGCATTTATAGTCATTCGGTTAATCCATCAATCCCAACCTTTTTGCTTTATGACATGCTTCGGTGGTGTTATTCACTTGCAGCTTGGCTATGATATTCTGTCTGTGGCGATCTACAGTATGCTTGCTGATATCCAACTTGTCCGCAATCATTTTACTGGATTTTCCGCTTTGTATCATTTGCAATATGCTTTTCTCGCGCACAGAAAGGAATTGGTTTTCATCGGTCAAAAGTATTTTCTTTTCGCCCGTCATCGTATTTATCAGATAAGCTGCTTCGCAGTCTTCGGATGTCAAATTATATAGGCAAAGAGAATAACTTATTCCTTGTTGTCCATCTCCTGAGAAATAAAAGATACGATGTTTCCAAAAATGGTATTCACCCTCTTTGTTACACATTCTCATCGTGTTTTCAAGATACCAGGAAAATATATTTTTAGAATGGGAGGAAGATATCCTGCGGAAAAAGGTCAATTCTTGTAAGCATCGCTTTTTCCAGTCATCCGGATGAATCCGATTGTATATTTCTTCTTCCCATACGGAATCAACCGTTTGAATGGTACCTGGTTTACCAACTCCCAATATTTTGCAAGTATTTCCAAAAAAGATATGGCTTTTTCCTGTGCGCAAATTACTTAATACGGCAATGGAGTTCTCACAAATAGAGTATGACTTCGCGATAAGACATAGGCCTTGTTCCTCATCTTGTGCGTATATCCCATCCCTCTGTTGATGGAACTTTTTATTTAATCTTTCGTCTATTTCTATCATACATTCAGTTTGCAGTGCAACAAAAGTAAACAAAGTTTTTTCGACTTAAAACGGAATGATAATGTTCTTGATGAAGTATGGTTATAAATCAGTATTCGGTATATCCCGATGACAATGGAGGATGGGGAAGAACGAAACAATATTCATCCTCGCGACAATACCAGTTCGGGCAACAGAACGGCAGTTTCCGGTTCTTCCTTGGGGGCATCTTTGGGCTTCCAAGCTACGACGAAACGTACGGAGGCTGATTTCACTTCGTAACCTTTTCCGTTCCATTCCGACAATGCTTTCTGCATGCTTGCCGACAGTCTGGCTACCGGTTTGTTGCCCGATGCTTCATACAGCGTAAAGTCCTTGTACTTCAGACTGTCTCCGCTTCTCAGTGCCAGCACTTCCCGTTTGAGGTCCTTGAAGTAGCCCAAAAAGACGTCTTTGTGCGAGAGTTGCAACACGATTTCTTCGGGCATGCTATACTGGCGTGAGTCGGTGAGGTGCTGGTCGGCAGGCAGTTGACTGAAACAATCGCCGTCGGTGTGGATAAACAGTCGGTTCCGGGCGCGGGTCATGCCTACATAGTATCGCCGCATCAGTCGGTCGTCTTTCTGGAAGTTGTCGGCTATCAGCATGTAAACGTCGTCAAATTCACGTCCTTTTGCCTTGTGGATGGTCGATACGACAACGTCAGCCCCCGACACGTCGCAAAAGTCTTCGACCGACGATTCAAACACAAACTCCTTGAAATCGCTGACGTATTTTGTCCGATTGGTCTCTTCGAACAGTTCCACGCACCGCTTCACGTATGTCAGGCTTTGGCTTCTTTCGTATGTCGCAAAGGTGGCGCGCTTGGCTTCGTCCCACGTCTCTTGGGGAATGAGGGGCGTTTTTACCTGTTTATCAATGTACTTCAGGAAGTACCTCATCTCGGCCATGTTCCAGAAGCGGAAGCCGTCCATCGTCTGTATCAGTTTGCTGCTGATGCCTTGTTTCCGCAGGAGGGCTACCAGGATGACGGCTTCTTCGTTGGTCTGGGTCAGTACGCACGAGGTACCGTTTCCCCGGTGACTGATCAGGTCTTCGACGAGTGGCTGATACATATAGGCCGAGTAGTGGTGCGTCACTTCCACCCGTCCGTCTTCTTCTCGCATGGAGAGGATGGGAGTGTTTTTTAGTCTTTTTTTGATGACTTTGGCAAATTCGTTGGCAAAACGGACCGGATGGCGGGCACTTCGGTAGTTCTCGGTCATTTCGATAAACCGACTGCCGCTTTCCTTGGTCAGGCGGTACATGTATTCCGAGTCCGAACCGCGGAATTCGTAGATGTTCTGGTCGTCGTCGCCCACTGCAATGACGCGCATTTCTTCGTTGTTGGCCATCAGGGCACGCACCAGTGCATATTCTTCGTCGCTCATGTCCTGTGCCTCGTCTATCACTAATACCGTTTTCCCGATTCGGTTGGGTTCCACTTCGCCCTGTTCTATCATTTCGGCAGCTTTGGCTACTACGTTTTTGGCTTCTTCCAGATTGCCTATCCGTCCCAGCAGGTCGAAACAATAGGAATGGAAGGTCTTTATTTCGACAAAGTGGGCGGCGTTGCCGATCAGTTCCATCAGCCGTTGCTTGAATTCCGTTGCCGCTGCTCGTGAGAAGGTCAGCATCAGCAGTTGTTCGTGTTTGACGTCTTCGAGCAACAGCAGCGAGGCCAGCTTGTGAACCAATACCCGTGTCTTTCCGCTTCCGGGGCCTGCCGCTACTACGATGCAGCGTGAGTCTCGGTCGGAGATGATTTCCCTCTGCCGCTGGGACAACTGGCCGAACAGTTGCTGGTATTTGCCGGGTGTCAGGTTGCGCTGTATCTCGCCGACTCTGTCTCCTTTGAAATATTTGGCGATGAATTTCTTGTAGTCCATCTGGAAATAGTCCTGCACGTATTGCAAGGCGGCGTTGTAGTCTTTCACCATCAGGTTGGCGTATTCGCCTACAATGTGTACCTGCTGTATCTTCTGTTTGTAGAATTCGTTCAGCATCCGGTAGTCGTCCTGCTTGTATCTCGACTTGTTGTCTTTGAGCCTTTTGATATCCATGGCGTTGTAGAGCACTAAGAAGCCGCCTTCGAGCTTGAGCGCGCCGATTTTCGACAGGTAGAGCAAGGCTTCTTCTACGTCCTCTAACTGCAGTTCGTCCAGTCCGCTGAAGAGGGGCTGCGGATTGGCTTTGATGCTGTTTAGCAGTTCCACCACCGAAAACTGGATGGCCTGCTGTTCGTCCGAAGCTTCTTTCCCGGCTTCGGCAGCCAGACGGTATAGCCATTCGATGGCGAACCGACTGATTTCCAGCCGCCTTTCGAAGCGCTTCAGCAGTGCTTCCCTGTCAACCCTAAGGCTGATTTCCAGGTTGTGTGCCGCGTCTTCTTTCTTGCGAGTATAGCCTTTGATGGTGAGGAAGTAAAGCAGGGTTCGGATGTCTTTCTCTTTAGATGTGCTGATTCCGGCATTAACGGCATTGTCGTTCAGCTGTTTGCACGATATTCGCCAGATGGCGTCGGGGATGTTGTCCAGAATGTACCTTTCCAACTTTGCAAAGCGTTCGAGCAACTGCCTTGACCTTCGTTCCGAACTGCCGGCGTCGAGCAGGTAAGCCGAGATGTCTTTGCTGTCTGCCAGAATGCCTTCCTGTCGCATCCGTTCTACAGCTGACAACACTTCGCCTTTGCTCAGCCCCAATATATCGGCCAGATAGTCGATGCGCGATTCTGCTTCCGAATCCTGTGCCTTGGCTATGTGTTTTTGCGAAATCAGCGATTTGATGATTCTGACCGCTTTCTCTATTTCGTCGCTGCCGAACAGTACCGAAGCCGATATGCGCTGTCGGGCTTCGTCCATGTTGTTGACCGTGATGCCGGTGGCGTAAACATGGGGCACATTGTTTCCTCTAACCAAGTATCCGCTCTGTTCCAAAGCAGCCAGAGCCGTCCGCACCCGGGTTTCGATGTCCGATACCGAGTCGTCCCATCCCGCCTTGCGGGCAATTTCCAACGCCGAGCAGCACACCCTCATGCGCTGTCGGGTAAGGTCCTTCACAGCTTTCCATACCTGTTGTATTTCGCTGATGCTCAGTTTGGTCTGGTTCAGCAGAATGAAGTGCTTGTCCAGATCGTTGTCGCTATACAGCACGTAGCAGCGTGCGTTGAGGTGAGGGTCGCGACCGGCACGTCCAGCCTCCTGCACGTAGTTCTCCAGCGAGTCCGAGATGTCGTAGTGCACCACCAGACCTACGTCTTTCTTATCCACTCCCATGCCGAAAGCCGAAGTCGCTACAATGATGCGTACCTGGTCGTTCATGAAGGCGTCCTGATTGGCCACTTTCTCGTCGGCATCCATTTTGCCGTTGAAGGGCAGGGCCTGATAGCCGTCGCGGGTCAGCCTGACTGCCAGTTCGCGGGTGCGCTTGGTGCGCGATACATAGACGATGGTCGGACACGGATTCTCGGCTACCAGACTTCTCAGTTTGGAGTATTTGTCCTCGTTCGTGTCGGCATGTATCACGGAGTAACGCAGATTCTTTCTCGATGCCGTCGAGGCAAACAGTTGCAAGTCCAAGTCCAGCGTCTGCTTGAAGTAGTCGCAGATGTCCTGCACTACCTTCTGTTTGGCTGTGGCCGTGAAGCAGGACACGGGGATGGCCGTTCGGCAACCTTTCTTTTCCTGATAGTTGCGGATGAACTTGCCAATGTACAGATAGTCCACCCTGAAATCCTGTCCCCACGACGAGAAACAGTGGGCTTCGTCTATCACGAACCTGACGACGTGGCGTGCCAGCAGAATCTTTTCGATGGTCTTCGACCGGAGCATTTCGGGGGCGATGTACAGCAGCGACACTTCACCTTCCAGCACCCGCTGGATGCACAGTGCACGTGTGATGGGGTCCAGCAGGCCGTTGATGGTTACGGCGTCGGTAATGCCCCGTTCGTCGAGGTTGTCCACCTGGTCCTTCATCAGCGATTGAAGCGGCGAGATGACGACCGTCAGCCCATGCACGGTGCGGCCTTCCATCAGGGCAGGCAGCTGAAAGGTGAGCGACTTGCCTCCGCCGGTAGGAAAGATGGCAAGCAACGATTTGCCTTTGACTGCCGCGTCGGCTGCCTGTTCCTGCAGCGGTTCGCCTTCGTAGGTGCGGAACTGGTCGTAGCCGAAGAAGCTTTTCAGGTTGCGGAATATGTCCAACTGGCTGTTGCAATACGTACAGCCCTCGTTGCAGCGGGTATGCCGCAACAGGCGAATGACGTGTTCCACCAGTGGATACTGGTAGAGCACCCACGGCGGAGTGATGGAGCGGTGGTCGGTGGTGTCGATCAGTGCTAAGGCGTATGCCAGTTCGCACGGATACTTTCCGATCAGGGTGTTCAGGTCGGCATGTCCGCAGATTTTTCCTTCGTACAGGTTTCGTATGGCTTCGGCCGTGTCCTTTTCCGTCGGTCGGGCTCCGACCATTCGTAGAAAACCCTCAAATTCCTTTTGGCCTTTCAGCAACGATGCATAGATCTGGCGTTTTCCTTCCGGCAGCAGATTCCATTGCGCTATCTCGTCCTGCAGCAGGTTCTGGGCTTTCAGGCAGTCGTTCACCGGGTTGTTCATCTGGTCGCTTACTAATTTGTCGTCCTTCACTAACCTGTGGTAAGGACGTTCGGGAAACAGCAGGGGCGACATGTAGAGTGTGTCCACCAGCGGACGGCTGTCGGTGGTGTCGGCAAACAGGTATCGGGCATCGTGGTGGATGATGTTGTGTCCGCAGATGTAGTCAGTACCACGCAGGAAGTCGAACAATCCCTTCTTCGAGGCTTTGTGGAAGGTGGCGCCGTCGTGCCGCAGTGCTCCGATGTCGTGTATTTTCCGGTCTTTTATTCCGACTTCCACATCGACAATGGTGTAGCGTGGGGCTTCATCGGGTGGCGGCACATCCTCCTTGCCGGCGACTTTGTTGGTGTCTCCGGCGTTTTTCCATCCCATGAGCCTGCTCCATATCGACATTGTTTTTTCTTGTAAAGAGTTAAGGAACCAATAAGTATTTCACAAAGCTACGTAAAAATTGCGTAGATAGCGAAACTTTCGACGGTTTATTTTCCCCGTAACCGGCCTGCGGGGAGTGAAACCGGTGTGTTCTGCCGTGCTTGCACGGCTCGCGAACGACACTTGTACGGCTCGCGAGCAACACTTGTACGGCTCACGAGCAACACTTGCGTGGCTCACGAGCCATGCTTGTGTTCCGGTCTGACATTGCTTGTCGGGCACTCTGGCATTGCTTGTCCGATTGTCCGACATTATTTGTCGTGTGTCATCGCATTGCTTCCTGTCTCTTTGGGAGCAGATGGCTGTTTCCGTTTGTAAAGAGGCACTTGACGGTTGTAAAGTGAAACTTTTGGACGATAACTATGGACTTTAGCCGGCTTTTCTCCCTGTTGAGAACTGTTTTTCCCGATTTATCCTTCACGCCCTCACCTCCGTTCTTCATTGCTGAATAACAGTGAGATATGGTGAAAGATGATGGTTCACCGCCGCTTTCACCGCGATTTTATGGGGCGGATTGCTTTTTTTTGTATGTTTCACCGTAAGTTATTTGTTGTTAGGTGGTTGTGGTGAAACTTTACGGGCGAGGATTTATTCTTTTATGATTTTTCCTCTATTTTATTTGATTATTTTAAAATTTTCTATAAATTTGAATTTTGTGAATATGACGTAGCCTTTACTTAAGCATTTATAGTTATGTTATTAGATAGCTAAATCTTTTTTGTTGGTATATGATAGGTACATACTGAATGTTTCAGTTTTTCATGTATTAGTATTTTTAGAAAACAGAATAAGAATCTCATAAATATAAAGAACATGAAGATTATAGAGTTTACCGTTGGAATAACAATCAGTTTGTTATTCTTTGTTTCAGTAGCGTTTGCCGGTACTATTGAACGTCAAGTACATTATGAATTGAAAGAGAATGAGGTCATTTTCTGCGATGAATATGTGGCTAGTATTAAGTTTCAAGATCAGTCTTTTGCCTGTATCATAGAAGATACACTAAGTCATAAAAAAACATTTGTCTGGAATGGCGAGAAAAAATTTTCTTGTGATAAAATCACTTGTTATTATATCGACTTTGACAGTTACGACAAATGTATCCTTATTTATACCCAAGGAAAAGATCATTATTTGAAGGTAGAGAACAAACTGTATGGGCCTTATGAAGAGATTAATTATCCTATTTGCGGTGAATCAGAACAGGATCCAAGAAACACTTGGTATTTATGGCATCTCTTTTCTAAGGAAACCATGAAAACGTGGTTTTACAAGAATAGTTTTTCGTACCAGCAAATGGGGCATAATTTTATATATCTTGACGGTATCATATCTTCTGGATACGACATAGGAGAAATGAGGATAGATACACTACAAGCAACTTATGGTCGGAGTAGTCAGCCATATATATTTAAAAGTCTGAATAAGACTCATGCCGCAAAATTGACTCCTGCACATATCTCTATAGATAACGTAGAATATAACCTTCCGTTACAGCCGAATGACTGTGTCGGGAGAAGTGAACTGTATGTTTTTAATGATGGTTCCTGTTTGGCTGAACTGAATGTATGCAGCAAGCAGAATCTGGGTGAGAGTAGGGATTTGAAAGTATATATCAGTAAAGGTAGCATGAAGATTTTGGCTTCTGACGAAGTTTTCAATTTCAAAAAACAGCAAATTGAACCTCTGAAAGAAATTGAGGAAAGAACAGATTATCAGTCATTCTTTAAAAATTCATTTTATCATGATCGGGTATATGAGATAATAGATCCGTCTGAACGTCATTATTTCATTTCGAATATCAATTATCCGTATGTAATGATTGATAATCAGAAATTTGGGAAAGAATGTGCTATATATGCTTGGTATGATAAAACAGAAAACGCATTCTGTTGGATAACGTTGGAAGGAAATCAGTTAGTGTCATATTGTTATAAAATTTAATGCTACTTACTTGTGCTATAGTTTTATCAGGCTATTTTTCTGTCTATCCTCAAGAAACGAAAGAAGCAATCTCTTTTTTGGACCGACAGGTAAGAGATAAGTTGTGTAATGCACTTACTAAAGAAGAGGCTATAATTGCTATGAGTATTGTAGCACCGGAAGTCACCCAATACTCTCAAGTAAGGGACGAACTGGAAACTGGCATGCTGAAGATAATGTATGTGCAAAAGGGATGGGGAAATTTCAGTATTGGCCCTTTTCAGATGAAACCCCGTTTTGCAGAAATATTGGAAGCCGGAAATAAGTCATTATTCACTAATTCCCAAAAGACAGAAAGAGAGAAAAGGAATGATAGAATACAAAGATTATCATGTTTGGATGGTCAAATAGCATATTTATTGCTTTTCATTGAAACGGTTCGTCTAAAAACAGCAGATATACGCTTTAACACAGACGAAGAGAAATTGCTTTATTGGGCAACCTTATATAATGGTGGATTGCATTTATCAAAAGAACAAGTGAAGACATATCTCGCTGTGAAACAATTCCCAAGATACGGAACGAAATTTAATTATGCAGAAGTATGCCTTGAGTTTTATAGGCACTTCAAATTGGAATATTCGCTATAATAAAAAAGGGTTGTATTGATTATTACGATAAAATAAAGAGAATAAATCTTTATTTTTGTTGGACTTCTTATTATCAATGTAGCCTTTGGTGAAACGCTGCCGCTACTTGTAGAAAATATGATTTTTCAATATGACTTTTCGGTCCAGTTTCTTGCTTTTTTAACCGTTTTTCTTTTCCTTTGCAAAAGAGAGTAGTGAATAAAAACATGACTAAACTCGTAGGAGGTATTGTAAATGAAACGGAATCTGTTTCTTCTTTTAGCTTTTGTATTGGGTTTTGCTGTGGTAGCCTGTCAGTCTCAAGGGTCCTTGCTTGTGCATTCACAGGCAGATATCATCAATATGGATAGCGTTTCTACTGCACAATGGAGGTATTCTGAACTGTTCAAAGATGTTCGTCTGATACCTTTGGAAACCAAAGAAGTTTTGCTGTCGAGCATCAGCAAGATGGTGTCTGTGAACGATACGTTATATTTAATGGATCGTCGGACGGAAGGAGTATATGCTTTCAAGAAAGACGGCTCTTTTATCCGAAAATTCGGGAACAAAGGTCCGGCCCCCGGTGAATATGCCGGTTGCAGAGACTTTACTGTTGACGAGGAAAAGAGGAAACTGTATCTGTACGACTCATCACGCAACAAGATATTGAGATATGATTTGTTGACAGGTTCTTTTGAGGATGAAATATCCTTAGGCGGCCCACCGTTTTATGCCGATATAGCGTATCAGTCAGATTTTCTTTATGCTTACCAGTCGAGCCATTGGCCTGCACAGGGCGATACTCCTTATTATCTGTTGCACCAGATAGATCTGTTGCAAGCTGGCAAAATGACTGCCAGCCTGCTGGATTATGATTCCTATAATCAAGGTTGGCAAAATGAATTTCTGAATTTTGGCAACCCTTTTACTCGTGTCGGGGATGAGCTTTGGTTCTGTACGGCGCTGATGGATACCGTCATGGCCATTCGTGAGGGGGAAGTATATCCTGTTTTGGCTATTCATGGGGAAAAAGTGATCAAGCGCGACGACCTGCTCAAGGGCAGCGATTTGCATTCGTCTGGCGACCCCGTTGCGCTCACCAAGAAAATGATGCAGCAGTATATGCACCTGGCCCAGAAGAAAGTCTATTTTGGTTTTTGCAATTTCTATGTTCATCAGGACTATCTTTGGTTTAATTGTTATGGAGGATCGCTTCTTAAAGTACGCCATCATCTGAAAAGCGGTCAGACTTCTATTTTCCAGACACAGAAAGACGATGTCTTTTTTGCAGGAAACAAGCAAAACGGCGTTACGCTTCCCGGGTACTTGTGCGCGGATGCCGATGGTGTATTTTACTTTTATAAAACGGAGCAATTGGCAGAATTGAAAAAACTTTTCGAGTCTGGTCAACTGTCTGATAAAGTTGTCAATAAAGAATTGATAAGGAGTTTGGAGAGCGATTCCAATCCGGTGCTGTTGTATTATGAGTTTATAGATTAAAGTCGTACAGTAGTCAGGCTTTCTTTTTTCCCCAGTTAGGAAAATATTTTTTCCTAACTGGGAAAAAATATGGCCAGGGAGGACTGTGTTAAGTTCTGAAAATCTTTTCGAAAAAGAGTGAGTAGAAATGTGAAATTCTGTATAAATAGGGGGAATTCGTTGTAACTTTGCGGTGCTTTATAGAAAGGAACAATGATGATTAAAGAAAATTCCAAGGTTTTTTTGTTGATTTTATTGGGCATGCTGACAGCGTTTGGCCCCTTTGTGACGGATATGTATCTGCCCAGTCTGCCTTCGATGGGCGAGTATTTTTCCACAACTTCTTCGATGGTACAGTTAGGACTGACAACCAGTATGATAGGTCTGGCTGTCGGGCAGATATTCTTCGGTCCGCTGAGCGACCGTTACGGCCGGCGGTTACCTTTGCTGGTGGCCATGTGGCTGTTTATTGCATCGACGTTGTTGTGCCTGTTTTCGCAGAGCATAGAGCAGTTTGTGGCGTTCCGTCTGTTGCAGGGCATAGCCGGTGCAGGCGGCATTGTCATATCTCGTTCGGTGGCAACGGACAAGTATTCTGGTCACGAACTGGCCAAGATGCTGGCCGTCATTGGAGCCATTAACGGAGTGGCACCGGTGGCAGCTCCGATTGTGGGAGGTCTGTTGACCGATGTGATAGGATGGAAAGGTATTTTCTGGGTTCTTTTCGGGCTGGGACTGGTGTTGCTGGCCGGTTGCATGCGCTTCAGGGAGTCGTTGCCCGTTGAAAACCGTTCGGCTGAAAAATGGAGTGATACGTTCCGTAGTTTCGGAGTCGTGCTGCGCGACAGACGCTACGTGTGCTATGTGCTTCAAATGGCTTTCGCACAGGGAGTGCTGTTTGCCAACATTGCCTCGTCGCCCTTCATCGTGCAGCAGCATTATGGTTTTTCGGCATTCGCATTCAGCTTGTGCTTTGGTGTCAATGCTCTGGCGATAGGTGTTGCGGCAGCCTTGTCGGTCAAGTTCCGCCGTTCGGAAAGCTGTACGCTGGCAGGTTGTTGCGGAATGGTGGTTGCGGCCGTGTTGCAATGCTGGGCACTGATGTCGGAGTGTAGTTTCTGGGTGTACGAGGCACTGATGCTGGTACTGCTGTTCAGCATGGGTATGACGTTTACATCGAGTACAGCTTTGGCAATGGAAAGTCAGCGCGAAAATTCGGGTACGGCATCGGCGCTGTTGGGCGCTTTTTGCTTTGCGGCAGGTGGCGTCGTATCGCCCTTGGTCGGCATGGGTAATATACTTTCGTCAACGGGAGTGGTGTTTGTCGTTTGTGCATGCTGCTCACTGCTGTGCATGCTGGTGGCTCTCGGGCGCCGGGGTACACGGTTGTATTTTGCTTTCAGTACGGTACGCAGGCATTAAGCTTGTGCCGTAGGTTTATTGCAGGTGGCGGGTGCGCTCTTGCAGGATACCGGCAGGGAACTCCTGTCGGCCCGTATTTTTTGCCGGCATTGATTGCAGGTATTCGGAAAATTTCCTACCTTTGCCGCGGTTTTGTTCCAAAGCCCCTGTTCGGGGGTGCGGATGAAAAGGGAATCGGGTGAAACTCCCGGACAGTCCCGCTGCTGTGTGTTTCGGAAGAAGTGCATCATACTCTGTGCCACTGTTTTTTCTGATAAAAAGAATGGGAAGGCGATGCATTAGGAAACGAGTCAGAAGACCTGCAAAGCCAAGTCGAAAAATTGTCTGTTCGAGGAAAGCAGGCAGTGCATGCAAGAATGGTTAAATAAAAAATTCTGCCGTTTGTTTATGGAGGGAAAGGCGAAGATGTGGTTGGTCTGCATCGTTTGGGCCTGTATGGGTACGTGTCGGATGGCGGCACAGGAAGTGCAGGAAGATACGATTGCCGGCAAGGTGCATCAGATAGAGAAAGTGACGGTGACTGCCCGCAGGATGCCCAACAAGGTAACATCGACTGTGCCGGTGCAGACCATGTCGAAGCAGGACATCAGTCAGCTTGGTATACAGAACATGGCGGATGCCGTACGTCGCTTTGCCGGTGCCGACGTAAAGGATTACGGCGGTATAGGTGGACTGAAGACAGTCTCTATCCGTAACATGGGTGCAGCCCATACGGCTGTCAGCTACGACGGTGTGGCAGTCAGCAACTGCCAGGCAGGGCAGATAGACATCGGACGTTTTTCGCTGGACAATGTGTCGATGCTTTCTCTTTCCATCGGTCAGAGCGAAGACCTGTTGCAGTCGGCCCGTCTGTATGCGTCGGCCGGTGTGTTGAACATCGAAACAGAAAAACCTCACTTCGAAGGAGATCGTACTTCTGCTTTTCTGGCACGTGTCAGGGGCGGTTCGTTCGGATATGTAGCGCCCTCTGTCAGATGGTGGCAGAAACTGGGGGAGCGTACACGCCTCTCGGTAGATGCCGGTTATATGCGTGCCGACGGCAATTATCCGTTTACGCTGGTGAACGGGAAGTACGTGACGAAAGAAAAACGGAACAACTCGGACGTGGAGTCGTGGCAGGGAGAGGCGACGCTGTATCATACGTTCAAAGACGATGGGGAGTTGGATGTAAAGGGATATTATTATCAGTCGAGACGTGGCTTGCCCGGATCGATCATTTTATACAATCCGGCTACGGACGAACGCCTTTGGGACAAAAACGGATTTGCACAGCTGCGCTATCGGAAGCACTTTTCGGATCAATGGGCCTTGCAGGCACAGGCCAAGTATAACTATTCGTGGGACAAATATCGGGATGAGGGAGCTGATTATGTAGACGGCGTAGTCACCGATTATTATACACAACAGGAGTATTACGGTTCCGGGACGTTGCTTTATCGTCCGTTGCCTGGACTCAGTTTTTCGTTGGCACAGGATATAGCCTTCAATACACTCGACAGTACGTTGCCTGACTGTCCTTTTCCGTTGCGTTTTTCGTCGATCACTGCTTTAAGGGCACAATATCAGTGGGAACGTGTCAGGTTGGATGCCGCTTTGGTCGGAACCTGGATTACCGAACGTGTGGAGTCGGGCTCTAAGCCGGATGACCTGAAGCGGTTGTCTCCTGTATTTTCGATCAATTACCGTCCTTGGGAAGAGGAATTCTATATCCGTCTGATGTATAAGAATACTTTCCGCACACCGACATTCAACGATCTTTATTATTATCGTATGGGAAACCGTTCGCTGAAGCCGGAGATAGCCGATGAACTGAATGTAGGCATCACCTGGAGCACTTCGCCCAACAGCTGGCTGGCCAGTCTGTCGTTGACAGCCGACGGTTATTTTCATCGGGTGAAAGATAAAATCGTTGCATTTCCTACCACGTATGTATGGAAGATGGCGAATTTTGGAAAAGCCAATGCGTCGGGACTGGACGTGACGCTTGCTTCGCGTTGGAACCTGACATCGGATGTGAAACTGAACGTCAACGGCAGTTATAGCTGGCAACGTGCCATCGACTTGTCCGATCCGAAGAGCAAGAGTTATAAAGACCAGTTGCCCTATACTCCCCAGCATACCGGTAACGCTTCGGCGGTGTTGGAATTGCCGTGGTGTTCGGTGGGGTACACGCTGATAGGAGTGGGCAAGCGTTATTACCTCTCACAAAACTTGCCCGAAAACAAGATTGACGGCTATCTGGAGCATTCGGCAAGCCTGACAAGGAAGTTCTCTTTCAAGGGATGGAGCCTGTTTTTGCAAGCCGATTTGCTGAATCTGACGAATAAACAGTATGAAGTGATCAAGTATTATCCCATGCCGGGACGTTCGTGGAAACTGTCGGCTACTGTCGAATTTTAATGTTATTGAATTATTATAAAAATAGAACAAGAAGATGAAACATTTGAAAGATTATTTTTGGAGTATGGCCTGCCTGCTGATGATGGGAGCTGCCATGGTGTCGTGCGACGATGATAATAATGATAACGGTGAACCGGATGGAGAAGGAACCGATTCGCGTGTGGCTTATATCCTTTATGAGGGAATGGGTGGTTACAACAATTCCGGGATTGCCCGTTTCTCACCGTCGGGTGCATCCGATTTTGTAGGAAACTTCTTCTATACTCAAAATCAGTTCGGGCTGGGCGATACGGCAATGTCTTTTGACGAGGAAAACGGAAATCTGTATTGTGTCGTATCCGGTTCGAAGAATGTGGTGCGTATGGACCGTAATTGTGTAGAGCAGGTACGCCATTCGTTTGATGCAAGCGAGGGTGCTCCGCGTTATCTGGTTGTTGAAGACGGTTATGTATATGTGACTCAATATGGCGGTAAAGTCAGCAAGCTGGATGCCACAACACTGGAAGAAGTTGCTTCGTTCAAGGGGGGCGACAACTTGGAAGGCATTGCAGAGCATAACGGTAAACTGTATGTAGCCAACGCTTATAAATATGACGGAGGATATGTTTATCATACAGAGGTATTGGTGATTGACGCTGCCAGCATGCAACTGGACCGTTCACTGGAGGTTACAATCAATCCGGAGATACTGAAAGAAATCGATGATAAGATTTTCCTGATTTCGCGTGGCGATTACGGAATGGTTCAGCCTACTTTGCAGGTAATCAATCCGAGCGACAACAGTGTGAGTGTCATCGGCAATGCTTCGAAAATTACAGAAGGAAAGAACGACCGTCTGTATGTATTGTATTCCAATACAACTTATGATGAAAACTGGAATGCTACAACTGTCAATACTTACTTCACTTACAACATGCAGACAGGACAGGTAGAGAATACATCGTTCCTGAAGAACGCTCCGGCTGAACTGGGCAGCGGAAATGTTTATCTGCTTGAGATGGACGAAGAAACAGAAGAAATCTATGTCGGACTGACCGATTATGTGACCAACGGTACCATCTATCGTTTCGACGGAGAAGGAAATCTGATGGAAACCTTTGATGCGGGTGGTATTAACCCCAATTCAGTCCTGTTCGTTGAGAATGATTAATATTTCATCTGTATTGAACCGATTATGAAACAAAACTTTGCCGATTGGGCTGTATTTTGTCTGGTAGCCTTGCTCCTTTCCTCGTGTGGAGGAAGGAGCAAGGCTTCTTTCGCTGATGGTGGTGACACCATCGCTTTGCGCTATGCCGAGAATCTGACACTGGTATCCTATCCGGGCTACACGGTGGCTACGCTGCGTAATCCGTGGGACACGCTGCGTACCTTGCACACCTATGTACTGGTGCCCGAGACGGAGCAACTGCCGGAACAACTGCCGGAAGGTACCGTAGTGCGTACGCCGTTGAAGAAGTCTGTCATCTACTCGTCCGTACATTGTGCCCTGCTGGAAGAGCTGGGAACAGGCAATGCCATTGGGGGAGTGTGCGACCTGAAGTACATTCGCCTGGCAGCCATACACGAACGGGTAGCAGCTGGAAAAATAGCTGATTGTGGCGATGGCATGAATCCAGATATGGAAAAGATTATCGACCTGCATCCCGATGCCATCCTGCTGTCGCCTTTCGAGAACAGTGGCGGTTACGGACGGGTGGAGAAGCTGAACATCCCTCTCATCGAATGCGCCGACTATATGGAGACGTCGGCTTTGGGACGTGCCGAGTGGATGCGCTTCTATGGTTTGCTGTTCGGTGCCGAAGCCGAGGCTGACAGCCTGTTTGCCGAAGTTGACAAGCGCTATCAGGCTTTGATGCAGAAAGCCCGTACTTCTTCCACTTCCCTGTCTATCCTGAGTGAACTGAAGAGTGGGTCAGCCTGGTATGTACCGGGCGGACACAGTACGATAGGACGTCTGTTTGCCGATGCCTGCGGGCGTTATGCTTTCGCTGACGACAAGCATAGCGGTTCTGTTCCCCTGGCTTTCGAAACCGTTTTCGACAAGGCGGGCGATGCCGATGTGTGGGTCATCAAGTACAACCGTGACCGCGATATGACATACGCCGACCTGCAGGCCGACTATGCCGGCTATACCGGGTTCAAGGCATTCAAGGAACGTTCGGTATATGGATGCAATACCGATAAGGTGCCTTATTATGAGGAAACTCCATTCCATCCGGACTATCTGCTGTCCGACTTTATCCAGATTCTTCATCCGGAATTGGGCGGTTTGGGTGGTTTGCGCTATTTTTGCAAGCTGAAAGAAAAATAGTACGAAATTAGGTTTCAGTAGTTATTGCCCAATGCTTCTCTATTCAGAGGCCATGCTATTGGCCTTTAACTTCTAACGGTGCAAAGTGGAGTAATAACTCCCTTTAACTCCTTATAACTCCTTAAAAAAAGTTTATGTCGAAAGGTTGGAAATATGGTTTGGGAATGGGAGCCCTGATAGTGCTTCTGTTTATCGTTAATTTGCTGGTGGGCTCTGTATCCATTCCGGCCGGTGAAGTATTTCGTATTCTTTCGGGAGGCGAGGCCGGGAAAGCAAGCTGGAGCTTCATCCTGTGGGAATCGCGTTTGCCACAAGCACTTACCGCCTTGTTGTGCGGAGGAGCACTGGCGGTATGCGGACTGATGCTGCAGACGGCTTTCAAGAATCCGCTGGCAGGTCCTTCCATTCTGGGAATCAATACGGGAGCAAGTCTGGGCGTGGCATGTGTCATGTTGCTGTTCGGTGGGAGCATTTCGGCCGGTACGTTCAGCATGTCGGGCTTCTTTTCGGTGCTGGCCGGTGCTTTTGTGGGTGCTATGGCAATCATGGCACTTATTCTGTTTCTGTCCACACTGATTCGCAGCAATGTGATGTTGCTGATAGCCGGTATTATGATAGGCTATATTGCTTCGTCGGTCATTTCGCTGCTCAACTTCTTTGCTACGGCCGAGGGGGTACAGTCGTATATGATTTGGGGAATGGGCAACTTTGGTGGCGTGTCCCTGCAACAAATGCCGGCGTTTGCTTCGGTCACGGTGCTGGGACTGATTGGCTCGTTGCTGCTTATCAAACCATTGAACGCTTTGCTGCTGGGCGACCGTTATGCGGAGAATCTCGGAGTGAATATTCGCCGTGTGCGCAACTGGCTGCTGATTGTTACCGGTGTGCTGACGGCCATTACTACGGCTTTCTGTGGTCCGGTTTCATTCATCGGGCTGGCTGTTCCTCACGTGGCCCGTCTCATCCTGGGTACCTCCAATCACAACTCGCTGCTTCCTGTCACCATTCTTTGCGGGGCAGCCGTAGCTTTGATCTGTAACTTGTTGTGCGTACTACCGGGCGAAGCGGGAGTCATTCCCTTGAATGCGGTTACTCCTGTGATAGGCGCGCCTGTCGTTATCTATGTTATTGTGAGTCAGCGCAAACATGCTTCTTTTAACTGACAAATGCAACCGGTTGCATAAGGGGAAACCAAAAAAACTGATTTAAATCAATCTCTTATATTGCAGAAACAACTATCTTTGCGCCGGTATTAGTAACTAAAAAGATTGAAGCAAATGGAATTACCCGAAGAACCGATGATGCTGTATAGCTTCATCAACATGAAATTAAGAGATTTCTATCCTTCGCTGGATGCTCTTTGCGAGGATATGAATGTGGACAAAGAAAACATCATCCGTAAACTGAAAAGCGTAGGCTTGGAATACAGTGCCGAACGCAACCGTTTCTGGTGATTGTGAAAAATTGAATAAGGTATTTAAAAGCCTCTGTAGCCATAGTCGTTACAGAGGCTTTTTTGTTAAATGCCGCGTTAATTAATATAAAATATGCGTATCCCTTTTTTACTTTTCTGCTTTTTCGAGTTCTAATGTGATGTACACGGAAATTCTCTGGAGATGAACCACGAAAATGATTATAAACTAAAAAAAGAAGATTTATGAAGACAAGAATTGTTTATCTGTTTATTGCTCTCCTCGTAGCAGGAAGCCAAGTATCATTGTTTGCACAGCAAGTGGATGGAGCGAAGAAGAAGCCACGTTTCACTCCCGAGCAGATGATGGAAATGCAAACCAATCGAATTGTGAAGGAATTGGCATTAGACGATGCCACTGCGGCCAAGTTTACGCCGATTTATACCCAATATATGAAAGACTTGCGCGAATGCAGGGCAGAAGCATGGAAGCAGATGAAGCCGGAAAATGCAGAAGCCGGTAAGCAGGTCGAAGCAAAGAAGGAAGTGCCTACCGATGCCGAGGTAGAACAACGCATCAAGGCTCGTTTTGCCAACAGCCGTAAGATGCTGGATTTGCAGGAAAAGTATTATACTGAATTCCGCAAGGTGCTGTCGCCCAAGCAGATTGAGAAGATCTATCAGATGGAGAAAAAACAGGATGGTAACAGAATGCGGAAGAACATGCGTCCCGGTGGTAGAGACGGAAAGCCTTTTTCACAGCCGAAGAACAGATAATCGGGAGCGATTGCTGTAGATATAAATAATAGTTACGGGTTACATGCATCGAAGGTGGAGTGCAGAAGATTGCTGAAACTCCTGCCCGATGCTTGTAACCCGTAACTGTTTTAGGCCAAGTTTCCTATTTCATCCAGGTTTTTCTGGATATCCTTGTCGGTGAGTTCGTAGTTGATCAGGTCGCCGGCCAGATATTTGTCGTACGAGGCCATGTCGATAAGTCCGTGTCCGGAGAGGTTGAACAGGATTACCTTTTCTTCGCCTGTTTCCTTGCACTTGTTGGCTTCGCGGATGGTGGCGGCAATGGCGTGGCACGACTCGGGAGCCGGGATGATGCCTTCGACTTGTGCAAACAATACGCCGGCATCGAAGGATTCCAGTTGCTGGATGTCCACAGCTTCCATCAGTCCGTCTTTCAGCAGTTGCGATACGATGACGCCGGCACCGTGGTAGCGCAAACCGCCTGCATGTATGTTGGCCGGGGCGAAGTTGTGTCCCAGTGTGAACATGGGTAGCAACGGGGTGTATCCGGCTTCGTCGCCAAAGTCGTACTGGAACTTGCCTCGTGTCAGTTTGGGGCAGGAGGCCGGTTCGGCAGCGATGAAACGGGTCTTTTTCCCTTCGAGGATGTTGTGACGCATGAAGGGGAAAGCGATGCCTCCGAAGTTGGAGCCTCCGCCGAAGCAGGCGATCACCATGTCGGGATATTCGCCGGCCATGGCCATCTGCTTTTCGGCTTCCTGGCCGATGACAGTCTGGTGCAGCGTGACGTGGCTCAGCACGGAGCCAAGCGTATATTTACAGTGGGGAGTGGTGCGGGCCAGTTCGATGGCTTCGGAAATGGCTGTTCCTAATGAGCCCTGATAGTTGGGATTGGCGGTCAGGATGTCTTTTCCGGCGCGGGTGGACATGGAGGGAGAAGCAGTGACCTGTGCACCGAACGTGTGCATGATGCTGCGGCGGTAGGGCTTCTGCTCATAACTGATCTTTACCTGATAAACGGCGGCTTCGAGCCCGAACAGGCGGGCGGCATAGGCCAGCGAGGCGCCCCATTGTCCGGCACCGGTTTCGGTGGTGACGTTGGTTACGCCTTCCTTTTTGCAGTAGTAGGCTTGCGGGATGGCCGAGTTCAGCTTGTGCGAACCCATGGGGCTGACACTTTCGTTCTTGAAGTAGATGTGGGCCGGAGTATCGAGGGCCTTCTCTAATCCGTAGGCACGTACCAGCGGTGTGCAGCGGTAGTATTTGTACATCTCGCGCACTTCTTCGGGGATTTCAATCCAGGCATCGGTCTGGTTCAGTTCCTGTCGGCAAAGCTCTTCGGCAAAGATGGGATACATGTCTTCGGGCTTCAGCGGTTGCTTGGTAGCAGGGTTCAGCGGAGGCATCGGTTTGTTCACCATGTCGGCCTGTATGTTGTACCAGTAGTGGGGAATTTCTTCTTCGGGGAGGATAAATCTTTTTGTTTTGTTGCTCATAGTGGTTAAAATCTTTAATAATTATTGCCCAAATGTAGCTATAATTTTTAGAATGCTATCTTTTTTTCTTGTTTTTTTGCCCATATAGGTTTATTTGTATATGTTTGCCACGTTTCTTTAACTGGTATCAAGATGAAGATCTATCATAAGTATCTGCTCTATCAGAATAAGTGGATTCATCCGTATGTGCGGATTGTGCTGAACATTGTCACCACTCTTTCTTACCTGGCTTCGATATTATTGATTATCGGGGTGGTGTACGAGCATGGATTTACGATTACTGCCGAAGAGTCACATCAGATTGGCCGCCTGTATCAGGGTGTTTGGGTGATGTTTCTGATTGATGTGACCTTGCACATTCTGCTTCAGTATAAGGATACGCGGCGCACGTTCAGCAAACTGACGTGGGTGCTGACAGGCCTGCTGTATCTGACGCTGGTACCTGTTATTTTCCACCGGCCCGAGGTGGAGGGAGCCATCCTTGATTTCTGGAACTTTGTTCACGGGCAGGGCTATCGGTTGGTATTGCTGCTGTTGCTTTCTTTGCTGAGGCTGTCCAACGGAATGGTGCGGCTGCTGGGCAGGCGGACAAATCCTTCGCTGATATTGGCTGTCAGTTTCCTGATTATCATCCTGGTAGGTACGGGTTTGCTGATGTTGCCCCGCTGTACGGTGAATGGCATTTCGTGGGTCGATTCGTTGTTCATATCCACCAGCGCAGTATGCGTCACGGGGCTGACGTCGGTCGATGTGGCCTCGACGTTTACGCCGGCCGGCTTTGTGATCATCATCATCCTTATTCAGATTGGCGGCTTGGGAGTGATGACGCTGACGAGTTTCTTTGCGATGTTCTTCATGGGCAACACGTCGCTCTACAATCAGTTGGTGGTGCGCGACATGGTGAGTTCCGACTCGCTGAATTCGTTGCTGACGACGTTGCTCTATATTCTGGGCTTTACGTTGGTGATAGAGGGGGTGGGGATGCTTGCCATCTGGAGCGACATTCACGGCACGCTGGGTATGAGCCTGAAGGAGGAACTGGCCTTTTCGGCTTTTCATTCCATTTCGGCTTTCTGCAATGCAGGCTTTTCGACGTTACCCGGCAATTTGGGTAACCCGGTGCTGATGTCGGGGCACAATCCGCTGTATCTCTACATTTCTTTCCTTATTATATTGGGAGGTATCGGTTTTCCGATTCTGGTTAATTTCAAGGATATCTTGTTGCACTACGTGCGTCGCTTCTGGCATTTTGTCCGTACACGGGAGTGGGATGCGAGGCGTTTTTATCATTTGTACAACCTGAATACGAAGATTGTGCTCATCCTCACTCTGCTGCTGTTGGTGGTTGGTACGATGGCCATTGCGGTGCTGGAGTGGAACGGTGCCTTTGCCGAAATGCCGGTGGGCGACAAGCTGACGCATGCTTTCTTCAATGCCGTGTGTCCGCGTACGGCGGGTTTTGTCAGTGTGGACCTGACTACGTTGGGTGTACAGTCGCTACTTATTTACATGTTGCTGATGTGGGTGGGCGGTGGCTCGCAATCGACGGCAGGCGGTATCAAGGTGAATGCCTTTGCGGTGGTGGTGCTGAATTTAGTGGCGGTACTGCGGGGGACGGAACGGGTGGAAGTGTTCGGTCGTGAGCTGTCGTCCGATTCTATCCGTCGGTCGAACGCTACGGTGGTGTTGTCGTTCACTGTTCTGTTCCTTTTCGTTTTCGTTATCAGCTTGATTGAGCCGGAGCATTCGCTGATGGCGATTGCCTTCGAGTGTGTATCGGCCCTGAGTACGGTAGGTTCCAGCCTGAATCTGACACCTTTGTTGCACGACAGCAGCAAACTGCTCATTGTGGTGCTGATGTTTGTGGGGCGTGTCGGTCTGATAACGCTGATGCTGGGCATCGTGAAGCAGAAAAAGAATACGAAATACCGTTTCCCCAACGGTCAGATTATCATCAACTGACCTCTCCGAATGCCTTGTTAGAGAGGGGGTTGTTCCACACTTGTGTGGCTCGCGAGCCGTACAAGTGTTGCTCGTGAGCCGTGCAAGTGTCTCTCACGAGCCGTGCAAGTGTCTTTCCCGAGCCATGCAAGTGCCGTTTGGGGAGCTTGTGAGGCAGGCGGATGAAACTCTTTGGGAAGGGTGGTTTCATCCGCCTGTCAGTCTGTTTATTCCTTGATGATTTCTTTCAGTTTGATGGCTTGGAACAGCATGTGGGCGGTGCTGCTTTCGTAGAAGATGCCCACTGTTTCACGGTCGATCATGGTGAGGCAGGAGTAACCCCAGCCATTGCCTTCGTCCAACAGAACCTGATGTTGGGGCAGCCAGGTCAGCCCGCCGTCAAGGCTGGCTTTCAGGGTGATCATGTTGCGGTTCTTGGTGCTGTTGGGGTTCGAGAAGAGCAGCAGGTCACGATTCAGCACGTTTTCGGCAGCGGGCACATGGATGAGGCTGGCCATGCAGACCGGTTCGATCAGTGCCTTGCGCGATGATGGATGTTCCTGCCACGTGCGTCCCATGTCGCGGGTCGTGACTACGGAACGACTTCCGCCGCGGTTGTCGCGCATGTTCAGCATCAGTACGCCGGGTTCTACCTCTGCCACCTGTGCTTCGGTGGTGTTGCTGCGTGCCGGTTGGCTGATGTGCCATGTCTGGCCATGGTCTTCGCTGTAGATGATGCAGGCACAGGGGATGCGGTCGGCACCGATGTACTGGCCGGCAAAGACTAACGTACCATTTTCCATGGAGATGCCCCGTCCGGGTCCCTGAAGCAGGAAGAACCATTCGGGATCTTTCACTTGCGAAGTAATGTTGATGGGTGCCGACCAGGTTTTCCCGTCATCGTCGCTGCGGGTCAGCACGAGTTGGGCGGTTTCGTTCAGCTCGTTTCCCTGTCCCGAGTTGCCCCAGGCACGCAGATTGCCCATGCCGTGTGTCCAGGCGGCCATAATCCAGATGGTACCCGTCTGGCGGTCCACCAGGATGGCTGGGTCGCCTACGCCATTCTGGGCTTTCGGCAGGTTGCCGTATTCGCCGAAGCTCATGGGGATGCGCATCTTCTCCCACGTCTGTCCGCCGTCTGTGCTGCGGCTGAGGCCGATGTCGATGTGTTCCTGCAGATCGACACTGTTGTTGTAGCGTATATCATAAACACCAAGCAGCGTACCCTTGTTGCTGGTGGCGATGCCCGGAATGCGGTAGGCGGCAGCACCGTCGTCACCGGCATGGCGCACGCCAATGCCTATGAAGTGTTGCTGTGGCGCAGGCAGTGCATATTGCAGGGGAGCTGTGTCCGAGTCGGTCCTGACTTTGATGATGGATGCTGATATGCGCGAGGTCAGCGAAGCGTCAGGCTTCAGTTGCAGACTGATCCAAAAGTAGTTGACACCCGGATACAACGGCTGTCCGGCCTTCAGGGTAACGGTTCTGCGTGGTGAGGCAACCGTATCCTTCAGTACCGAATACGACGGGTTGGCCTTGAGGGTATAAGGCGGATTGTTGCGCGACAGGTAGGAGGTAGGAGCATAGAACGTTTTACCTTTGCGTTGCACGCCGTCCGTACCGGCGTAGTACAGTTTCAGGGCTGCTATTTCATTCAGGTTGACTTTAGGGCCGAAGGTTACGGTGATGTCCTCCAATACCTTGCTGTGACGGGCATCGATACGCAGGTAGAACAGTTCGTTGTCTGCCCGGTCGATGAGGAGAGGAATGCGGGTTTCGCGGATGCGTACAGTGTCGGCTTCCGATGCTTGCAGGCGAGGGGTGCAGAGCAGGATGAGCAGGAGTGCCAGATAGCGGCAGGTAAAGAAAATCTTCATGATAGATTCATTTAGGGTTTGGACAAAGATAGCAAATTTTGAATTAAACGTTTATCTTTGTTGCAAAATAGCAAACGATATGAAGATTTTTCCTACAACAAGCATCAAGCAACTGGATGCATATACGATAGAAAGTGAACCGATAGCCTCCATCGACCTGATGGAACGGGCTGCCCATGCGTTGGCAAAGGCCATTGCGGAACGTTGGGACGACGTCAGCACTCCCTTTGTAGTGTTCGCCGGACCGGGCAACAACGGTGGCGACGCGTTGGCGGTAGCCCGTCTGCTGGCCGGGCAGGGATATGAACTCGAAGTCTATCTGTTCAATACCAAAGGACAGCTTTCACCCGACTGCGAAGCAAACAAGGAACGGTTGGCCGGATTGGGCGGCATTGTGTTTCATGAGATTACTTCCCAGTTTGTACCTCCCCAACTGACAGAGGATCATGTGGTGATTGACGGACTGTTTGGCAGCGGACTGAACAAACCGTTGAGCGGCGGATTTGCGGCTGTGGTGAAGTACATCAATGCTTCGCCGGCACGAGTGGTGGCCATTGATATTCCTTCGGGCCTGATGGGCGAAGACAATTCAGGGAACATCGCTTCCTGTATCGTACGTGCCGACGTGACGTTGACATTGCAACTGCCCAAGCTGGCTTTCCTGTTTGCCGAGAATGCTCCGTATGTAGGCGAGTGGGAAATGCTTGACATCGGGCTGAGTGAAGAAGCCATTGACGAGATGGATACCGATTTTTACCTGACGGAACCGGACGACGTGAACTGGCGTCTGAAGACGCGCGATAAGTTTGCACATAAGGGGAACTTCGGCCGTGCCTTGCTGATAGCAGGATCGCAGGGGATGGCCGGTGCGTCGGTGTTGGCGGCTAAAGCTTGCCTGCGTTCGGGGGTAGGATTGCTGACAGTACATGTGCCTTTCTGCAACAACTTCATCGTACAGACTTCCGTACCCGAAGCCATGACGGAGATAGACTTCAGCGAGACGTGTTTCTCCGGAGCAGTGGATACCGACGATTTTCAGGCTGTGGGCATTGGTCCGGGTTTGGGAAAGTCACCCGAAACGGAGAATGCGGTGCTTGAGCAGGTAGAGTCGTGCCAGGTGCCGATGGTGGTCGATGCCGATGCTTTGAATCTGTTGGGCGAACATCGCAGTTATTTAGGACAATTGCCCAAAGGAAGTATCCTGACTCCGCATCCCAAGGAACTGGAACGTCTGGTAGGCAAATGCCAGAACTCGTACGAGCGACTGATGAAGGCGCGCGAACTGGCGCGGTCGGCCGATGTGCACATCGTGTTGAAGGGAGCCTATTCGGCCGTTATATCTCCATCGGGCCGATGCTGGTTCAATACAACCGGAAATCCGGGCATGGCCACAGGAGGCAGTGGCGATGTGCTGACCGGAGTCTTGTTAGCCATGCTTGCACAAGGTTACGATGCGGAAACCGCTGCCCGTCTGGGTGTCTATGTACATGGCCTGGCTGGCGACATTGCTGCCCGCAAGCAGGGTGAAACAGCGATGACAGCCGGCGACATTGTGGCTTCGTTGCCAATGGCGTGGAGGATGCTGGAGGGTTGATGTTGGAGGGGGTGTCGTAATTAAAAGAGGCTGACTTCTTGTTAGCTTTTAGGCACGGATTACGCGGAATATACGGAGACAGAAATAGAATAATCCGTGAATTTCCGTGTAATCCGTGCCTAAAGGAAAGCAATTCCTTATTCTGACCCATCCCCATTTTTAGAACAGTTTATCAATGGTTTTGATGTTCAGATCCTTGAGCTCTTTCACTGCACGGTCGTAGTATTTGCTCTCTTCCAGGTATTTGTTCACGTGGGCATCAACACCGATGATGGCAGTACATCCTTCGGCTGCTGCAATGTGCCAGAACTTGGGGTGAGGGAACGATTCGGTGCCGTGTGTTTCGTTGTACGAGGCATAGCTGATGTTGTACTCCAGCGGTATGTTCAGTCGGGCGGCGGCGCGGCAGATATGTCGGCTGATGGTGGTGCAGTGATGATCCCACTCGGGATAGGACAGCATGAAGAGGTCGGGATGGGCCAGACAGCAGAATATTCCACTCTCCATGCCTTCGATGGCACTTTCTTCGTACAGGTCGAGCATGTCATGGCTGTCGGTATGGCGTCCGAAGTAGGGAAACTTTTCGTCAGTGTGATAAAAGTGATTGCCGAATAGCAGGTAATCCAACTTGTATTCCTTGGCCTGTTCTTTCAGCCAGGGCATGTATTCGGGGAAATATTCGCATTCCAATCCGATTTTGATGTCTATCTGGTCGCGGTATTTTTCGCGCAGGGCACGCAGACTTTCTACGTATCCGGGAAGTTCATCGGGCAGCATGCGGATGTTTGATACATAATCGGTGTGATACTTCCAGGGAGTGTGGTCGGAAAAGCCGAGCACTTGAAACCCGCCTTTGATGGCACTCAATACAAAATCTTCGTCACTTCCTGTGGCGTGCTGGCAGCGGGTGGTGTGGGTGTGATAATTTGTTTTCATTCTTTTGTTATGATTTCGTCCATGCGGATGTCGAAGGCTTCCGCCGGAATTTCTTCTACGATTTGAAAAGGGAAGCAGATGCCTATCTTTCGAGCCAACGGTATGCGGGGCAGCAGGCGGTCGTAGTAGCCTTTTCCGCGTCCCAGCCGGTTGCCCCGACGGTCGAAAGCTACGCCGGGCACTACAATGAGGTCGATGGCATCGTAGTCGCAGAACGGAGCACCCGAAGGCTCTTCAATGCCGTATCGGCCGATAGTCAGATCTTCGGGACCGGTGTATTGGCGTAATTCCAGCTCGTCATTCACAACTGCCGGAAGCAGTATCCGCTTGTTGCGGCTCCACTTCCGGATAAAATCGTGAGTATCTACTTCGTCTTTCAGTGAGTGATATAGTAATATGGTATGGGCTGCCTCGAAAGCCGGATGGCTTTCGAGAGCCGCCATTATTTTAGCAGACGTAAGCGTAGCGGAAGAGCTGTGTTGCGTCTTCAACAAAGCCATCTGCCTGCGCAGTTCTTTTTTCTTTTCCTTCATTGTCTTTCTCGTTTTGTGGCATGGCTTCCGGAGCTTTGGGGAATGCTTCGCCTTTTTCCAGAATGTCCAATGCAGTCTTTACCGTCGCATCGCTCTGGTTGAGGTAACGGATGTAAGGCTCGCGGCCTAAAATGTTGTAGATGATGTTTCCGTAAAGAGCTTTCTCCAGCAGCTGGTGCGACTTGTGAATAAGCAGGTTGCGGCGTTTCACACCCTTGGAGTCGGCAAAGCGGATAAACTGATCCACGATGCCTTGGCGGCGAAGGTATTTCAGCATGTCTTCTTCGTTTTCAAATTCGCTTAACTTGGCGCGGTTATGGTCGCTGTACTGGAAACTGTATTGCAGAATCAGACCCTTGCTGCTGACTTCGATGAGGTAGGAAGTGACTCCGGTAGTGTCCTGCGGAACGAAGATATCGGGCATGATGCCACCTCCTCCATAGACGGGACGTCCCAGTGTGGTGTAATACTTCTGGTCTTCGTTAAGCTTGATGCTGTCTTTCGAGAAGAATTCGCCATGCTCGTAACGGTTGATCCAGTCCATTTCGTATTGGCTGTTGTTGCCGTTCTCGTAGGGGCGCTGGATGCAACGGCCCGACGGGGTGTAGTAGCGTGCGATGGTCAGGCGGATGGCCGAACCGTCGCTGAAGTCGATCGGTTGTTGTACCAATCCTTTTCCGAACGAACGACGGCCTACGATGGTACCGCGGTCGTTGTCCTGTATGGCACCGGCAAAGATTTCGCTTGCCGAGGCTGAACCTTCGTTAACCAATACCACGAGCGGCATTTTCTGGCAACTGCCTGTCCCGTTGGCATATTCTTCCATTCGGGGATATTTGCGTCCCTGAGTGTAAACTATCAGTTTGCCTTCGGGCAAGAACTCGTTGACCATTCGGGTTGCGGCTTCCATGTAGCCTCCGGTGTTGTCGCGCAAGTCGATGATAAGACCCTGGCAATCTTTATGGCTCAATTGGGCAATGGCATTCAGTAATTCCACGTGAGTGGTGCGTCCGAATTTGCTGATTTGTATGTAGCCGAATTTGTCATTGATCATGTAAGCTGCATCAATGGTGTTTTGGGGAATGTCACCACGGGTAATGGTGAAGTCGAGCAGTTTTTTTTCAGAAGCACGTTTAATGCCTAACTTGACGGTTGATCCTTTGGGACCTTTCAGGTTGCGCATTGCTTTTTCATTGGTCAGTCCTTTGCCTACAAACAGACTGTCGTTTACCATGACAATGCGGTCGCCGGCTATCAGTCCGACCTTTTCAGCCGGTCCGCCGGGCACGACACTGTTGACGTGTATGGTGTCTTCCTGTATGGTAAACTGTACGCCGATGCCGCTGAAGCTGCCTTCCAGCTCTGAGTTCACTTCTTCCAGCTTCTGTGCGGGGATGTAGGTAGAGTGGGGATCCAGTTCGGCCAGAATCTGTGGCATGGCTTTCTCCACTAGGTCCGCCATGTTGACGGTATCTACATACTGGTCATCGATGACTCGCAGCAAGGCATTGAGCTTGTTGGACGAGCCGTTGATGATGCCAAGCTTTGTCCCGCCATAGTGCTTGGCATAGAATGTCCCAATAAGAATGCCCGCAACCACACAGACGGCTATGATGAGCGGCATGAAGCGGGATGAATTCTTTGTACTCATATATTAAGTAAATGGTTAGTGGTTAGTATATATATAGTTAGCTCTGTTTATTTGTCGATAGGAAGATAGACTACTTCGATGCCTGCCCTCCGGAGTAATTCGATACCGTCTTCAAGGCGATACTTCTCGGAATAGACTACTCGTTTGATTCCTGCCTGAATGATCAGTTTGGAGCATTCGATGCACGGCGAAGCCGTGACGTACATGGTTGCTCCGTCGCTGCTGTTGTTCGAGCGGGCTATCTTGGTGATGGCGTTGGCTTCGGCATGCAGCACATAGGGCTTGGTGACGTTGTTTTCGTCTTCGCATACGTTTTCGAAGCCGGAAGGGGTACCGTTGTAGCCATCGGAAATAATCATCTTGTCCTTGACGATCAGTGCACCTACCTGGCGGCGCTTGCAATAGGAGTTTTCGGCCCAGATGCTTGCCATGCGTATGTAGCGCTTGTCCAAAGCTGCCTGTTTTTCGTTTTCTGCGTTGTCCATGTTCGTTTATTGTTTAGCAAATCCTATCAGGCAGGTCGTCTGCCCTTCTTTATAATAAAGGGTGATTTGGTTTTCGTCACCCTCGTATTTGAATACGTTTTGCATGCCTTTGATGAATTCTTTGGCAAGCGGATCGGTTTCGGAAGCTGTGATATTCAGGTCAAGACCGATCGTATTGTTTTTGCCATTGGCCGACCATGTCCCGGTAGCTTTTTTTACTTTGGCTCCGTTGACGGTGACTTTGGTGCTACTAAACTCTCCGTTCACTTCCGTCCCTTCGAAGGTGACGGTAAAGTTGTCTTTGGTTTTAAAAAGCTCGATGCTTCGGTTGTATGCGGCTTCCGAGTCCCAGACAATGGCTCCGAACTGTTCTTTTTCTTTTCCTTCGATGGTCAGTCGGCTCATCTTCCAGGTTTTCCCGGTAAAGATCCGTTCGATATCGTCTTCGTTATTGCATCCGCTGAAGGTCGGAATCAGAATCAGCATCAGTAACAGGTGGCAAATATACAATGATTTTCTTTTCATTGGCAGTTTTCTTTTATTCCGTTTCTTATTAATAATGCGTCGATGGTGGGCTCTTGTCCGCGGAAACGCTTGTAGAGTGTCATCGGATGTTCGGTTCCCCCCTTCGACAGAATGTTCTCGCGGAAAGATTGGGCTACTTCCGGATTGAAAATACCTTTCTGTCTGAATAGCGAGAATGCATCGGCATCCAGCACTTCAGCCCACTTGTAGCTGTAGTACCCGGCTGCGTATCCGCCTGCGAAAATGTGCGAGAACTGGGTACTCATGCAGGTTTCTTCGAGTTGTGGCAGAATTTGGGCTTCGGCCCATGCCTTTTTTTCGTACGTACGCACATCGCCTTCAAAAGGTGTGGTGCGGGTGTACCAGGCCATGTCGAGCAAGCCGAAGCTTACCTGACGCAGGCAGGCATAGGCAACGTTGAAGTTGCGTGCGTCTATCAGGCGTTGTACCAGTTCGTCGGGAATCAGTTCGCCTGTCTGGTAGTGACGGGCAAAGGTATGCAGGAATTCTTTTTCGGTAGCAAAGTTCTCCATGAACTGCGAAGGGAGTTCTACAAAATCCCAATAAACATTTGTGCCACTCAGACTTTCGTAGGTCGAATTGGCAAACATGCCGTGCAGGCTATGACCGAATTCGTGCAGGAATGTCTCGACTTCGCCGAAAGTCAGCAGAGCGGGCTTGTCCTGAGTGGGTTTGGTGAAGTTCATCACCAGTGAAACGTGCGGACGGCTGTTTTCTTCAGTTCGTTGATCTATCCATTGTCCCTTGTAACTGGTCATCCAGGCTCCCGAACGTTTTCCGGCACGGGGATGGAAGTCGGTATAGAGTACAGCCAGAAAACTGCCGTCGCGGTCGAATACTTCGTAAGCGTCTACATCTTTGTGGTAAACGGGAATCTCCGGATTCTTTCGGAAGGTGATGCCGTAAAGGCGGGTAGCCAGGCCGAATACGCCTTTCTTCACGTTCTCCAATTCGAAGTAGGGGCGAAGCATTTCGTCGTTGATATTGAACTTTCGGTCTTTCAGCTTTTGTGAATAATAGTTCCAGTCCCATGGCATCAGTACGAAATCCTCACCTTGCTCTTCACGAGCCACTGCCTGTACTTCGGCAAATTCCTTCAGAGCCGTCGGCTTGTAGGCTTCAAGCAGTTGCCTAAGCAGGCGATAGACATTTTCGCTGTTTTGTGCTATGCGTCGTTCCAGTTTGTAGGAGGCATAGTCCTTGTATCCCAGCAGACGGGCGATTTCCAGACGCGTGTTGACCAGTTGCTTGACGATCTCCTGATTATTGCAGGCATTGGGGTGCGTACATTTTGTATTGTAGGCCATGTAGAGTTCCTTCCGTAATTCGCGGTCGTCGGCGTAGGTCAGGAAAGGTACATAGCTGGGAGCTTGCAGGGTAAAGATCCATCCTTCCTGGCCTTTCTCTTTGGCGGTTTCCCGAGCTGCTTCGATGGCGCTCTCCGGCAAGCCCTTCAGTTGGCTATTGTCAGTCAGCACCAGTTGGTAGTCGTTGGTTTCCTTCAGGTTGTTTTCGCTGAATTGCAGGGTAAGCAGGCTCAATTGCCGTGACAGGTCGCGATACTTTTCTTTATCGGTTCCTTGCAGGTTGGCTCCGCTTCGTACAAATCCTTCGTAGGTATCCTCGGTCAGTTTCCGTTGTTCGGCCGTCAGCGCTTCGTCGTTGCGATGTTCGTAGGCCGTCTTGACGCGTTCGAAGAGGTGCTCGTTCAGTGTGATGTTATTGGCATGCTCACTCAGGAGGGGCATGAGTTCCTTGGCCAGGTCCTGCATGGCATCGTTGGTCTCGGCACTAAGCAGATTGTCAAACACTGTTTCGACACGGCGAAGCAGTTCTCCCGACAGTTCCAATGCCAATATTGTGTTTTGAAAGTTGGCGGGAGCCGGATTGTGGACGATGGCGTCTATTTCTTCATTTTGGCGACGTATTCCTTCGCGTATGGCAGGGGCGTAGTGTTCTACGGCAATACGGTCGAAAGGGACGGTGCCGTGGGGAGTATGGATATTTTCGAAAAAAGGATTCTGAGTTTGCATCATTTTCGTAAAAGCTATCGTAAAACAACCGTTGTTGAGGCTTTTCCATCAGGCCCTTTGTCAAGTAACCTTCTGAAACAATACGCAAAAGTGCAAAAAAAATAGGCGATTCAGTTCGAAGATGCCTATACTTTAATAATTTCTAACTGTTTGTGTGAATGTCTTGATCGGCTTCTGCTATTTGAGAACCTTCCCGAATAGCTTATGCCGAGTGAGTGCACTACCTATTGCACTGAGAGTGCACTAACTACTGCACTGTGAGTGCACTGACTACTGCACTGCGAGTGCAATAACTGTTGCACTGTGAGGCTATCATTGTTTTGTAGGGATTAAGAAGAATAAAAAAATAGGCGGCTTCTGTTGAAGCCGCCTATGTCTTAGTCTCTTTTTACTGTCAATTAGCAGTTTACAGATGCCATGTGAGCGATCAGATCGAGAACCTTGTTAGAATAACCGATTTCGTTATCGTACCAAGATACAACCTTAACGAAAGTATCAGTCAAGTAAACACCTGCGTTAGCATCGAAGATAGAAGTCAGTGTGCAACCCAGGAAGTCAGAAGAAACAACTGCATCTTCTGTGTAACCCAGTACACCCTTCAGTTCGCCTTCAGAAGCTTCCTTCATGGCAGCGCAGATAGCTTCCTTAGAAGCAGGCTTAGCCAAGTTTACAGTCAGGTCAACTACAGAAACATCCAAAGTCGGAACACGCATTGAGATACCAGTCAGCTTACCGTTCAGTTCAGGAATAACTTTACCTACAGCCTTAGCAGCACCAGTAGAAGACGGGATGATGTTGCCAGAAGCAGCACGACCACCTCTCCAATCCTTCATAGAAGGACCGTCAACAGTCTTCTGAGTAGCAGTTGTAGAGTGAACTGTAGTCATCAAACCGTTTACGATACCGAACTTGTCGTTCAGAACCTTAGCGATAGGAGCCAAGCAGTTAGTAGTACAAGAAGCGTTAGATACGAATTGAGTACCCTTAACGTAAGTCTTTTCATTAACACCGCATACGAACATCGGAGTGTCATCCTTAGAAGGAGCAGACATAACTACATATTTTGCACCAGCTTGGATGTGAGCCTGAGCTTTTTCTTTAGTCAGGAACAGACCAGTAGATTCAACTACGTATTCTGCGCCAACTTCGTTCCATTTCAGGTCAGCAGGATTCTTTTCTGCAGTTACGCGGATTTCCTTGCCGTTAACAATCAGTTTGCTGTTTTCAACGTCAGCTTCGATAGTACCGTCGAATGCACCGTGCATTGTATCATACTTCAGCATGTAAGCCAAGTAATCTACCGGGCAAAGGTCGTTAATACCAACGATTTGGATATCGTTTCTTTTTTGAGCTGCGCGGAATACGAAACGTCCGATACGTCCGAATCCATTAATACCTACTTTAATCATTTTGTTTAAACTTTTAAGGGTTTTATAATGTTTAAAAATAAACTTTCGAATTTCTCCGGCAATTCTTTTTTTGAATTGCGGTGCAAAAGTAAGAAAATGTTTTTATATTCGTACTTAAAATCATTATTAAATAATTCAAAAGATGAGAAAAAGTAAGTTTTTGCAGGATTTTAAAGCATTTGCAATGAAGGGAAATGTGGTGGATATGGCTGTCGGTGTGATTATCGGCGGAGCATTTGGCAAGATTGTCTCTTCGTTGGTGGCGGATATCATTATGCCGGTTTTCGGGCTGTTGGTTGGTGGTGTAAACTTTGTCGATTTGAAGTGGGTGATGAAGCCTGCACAAGTAGTGGATGGGAAAGAAGTAGCAGCTGTCACACTGAATTATGGCAATTTCTTGCAGATGACTTTTGACTTTTTGGTCATAGCCTTTTCCATATTCCTATTTATTAAGTTGCTGACGCGCTTTACGGCTAAAAAGAAAGCCGAGGCCGCTGCAACTCCGCCTGCGTCTCCTGCACCGTCGAAGGAGGAACTGCTGTTGACTGAAATCCGTGACCTGTTGAAGGAACAGAATGCCGGTAAGTGAAAGAATGGCATGTGTACGAGCCTTGCGGGTCTCTGATGCGTCTGGAGAGTTGCTGATGCGATGGACGCTTATTTCTTTTTATCATTTTTGTCGAATCATAGCGCTTATTCGCAGGCTTTTTGCTAAATTTGCCAATTATTTACAAAACCATTACTGACATTATATGCAAGAGAAGATTATCATTCTTGATTTCGGTTCGCAGACAACCCAGCTTATCGGTCGCCGTCTGCGCGAGCTGAACGTCTATTGCGAGATTGTGCCTTATAACAAGTTTCCGCACGATGACGAAAGCGTAAAAGGAGTTATTCTGTCCGGAAGTCCTTTTTCCGTGTACGACGAAAGTGCTTTCAAGGTGGACTTGAGCGGTATTCGCGGTAAGTACCCTATCCTTGGCATTTGTTACGGTGCGCAGTTCATTGCTTATACCAATGGCGGAAAGGTGGAACCGGCTGGCAGTCGCGAATATGGACGTGCTCATTTGCAGACCTTTGATAAGAACAATCTGCTGTTTCACGGCGTACGCGAAAACTCACAGGTGTGGATGAGTCATGGCGATACTATCACGGCTATTCCGGATAATTTTAAAGTTATCGCTTCGACCGATAAGGTTCGGATCGCTGCTTATCAGGCCGAAGGTGAGCCGATGTGGGGTGTTCAGTTCCATCCCGAAGTTTTTCACAGTGAAGACGGAACCCAGATGCTGAGAAATTTTGTTGTTGAGGCTTGTGGTTGTCATCAGACTTGGAGTCCTGCATCGTTTGTCGATACTACCGTAGCCGAACTGAAGGAACAGTTAGGCAACGATCGTGTCATTTTAGGCTTGAGCGGTGGAGTCGATTCAACGGTGGCTGCCGTGTTGCTGAATCGTGCCATTGGTAAGAATCTGACTTGCATCTTCGTAGATCATGGTCTGTTGCGTAAGAACGAATTTCAGAATGTCATGCACGACTATGAAGGACTTGGTCTGAATGTGATAGGAGTAGATGCCAGTGACAAGTTTTTCAAGGATCTGGAAGGAGTAACCGATCCCGAACAGAAACGAAAGATTATCGGCCGCGACTTTGTGGAGGTTTTCAATGCGGAAGCACACAAGATAACCGACGCCCGCTGGTTGGCTCAGGGTACGATTTATCCCGACCGAATTGAGAGCCTGAATATTACGGGTAAGGTGATCAAGAGCCATCACAATGTGGGTGGACTGCCAAAGGAAATGAATCTTCAGCTGTGCGAACCGTTGAAGTGGCTGTTCAAGGATGAAGTACGTCGCGTTGGTCGTCAGTTGGGCATTCCCGAACACCTGATTGGTCGTCATCCCTTCCCCGGCCCCGGATTGGCTGTGCGTATTTTGGGTGATATTACTCGTGAAAAGGTGCGCATCCTGCAAGACGCTGATGATATCTTTATCCGTGGCTTATGGGATTGGAAGGTGAAGGATGCCGACGGCAATGAAACATGTCTCTACCACCAGGTATGGCAGGCCGGTGTAATTTTACTTCCTGTTCAGTCGGTAGGCGTGATGGGTGACGAACGTACTTATGAACGTGCCGTTGCCTTGCGTGCCGTCACTTCGACAGATGCCATGACGGCCGATTGGGCACATTTGCCTTATGAGTTCTTGGGAAAGGTTTCCAATGATATTATAAATAAGGTGAAAGGTGTGAATCGCGTCACTTACGATATTTCTTCCAAACCACCTTCGACAATCGAATGGGAATAAGGAAGAGCGTGTAAAGTTTTTCTTTTCGTTTTAAGTTTTCCTTTCTTCGGCGTGGGATGATTCAGCTGATGATTGTCGGGTGGAAGGGGGATGAAAGCGGAAAGAAAAACTTTTTTTATTCTGGAGAGCAGCTTTGCCGGATGTTTATAGCCAGCTTTGATTACGCAGACCGGTTTCGTTTAAGCAAGGCAAATCCGGGGAATGACATACGTGGCTCCGACTATTGGGCAATAGCCGGTTGGATGAAGTCAGTCAATAGTGCAGCGTCCGGGATGAAGATTTCTCCTCGGTGCAGTTCTATCAATCCTTTTTCTTGCATACTATTCAGAGCCTTTGAAACGCTCATGCGGGTTTCATTGGTGATTCTCGCTAACTCTTCCATTTTGATTTTCAGAATTTTCTCGCCGACCGGACGTTCCGACCGATTTAAAATAAAACCAATGATTCGTGCTTCGATAGTTGAACCTATCGGGCTCCATAACCGGTTGTTAAGTGTCTGGAGGCGATTGCTGATGATATTCATGTAGTTCAGGCGGAAGATGTCGTATTTGAATAGATTGCTCATGACGAAGCTTTTACTGATGCTTACCGTATGCGTCAGTGTACGTGCTGTATAGGTAGATACATAAGAAGTCTTCATGCCAAACATTGAATAGGGCTCGATCAGGCAGGGTGCTTGAATCGTTTCGATCAGGCTATAGGAACCTGCTAATGTGGTAGAAGAGGTTATTTCACCGCTTAGTACGAATACCAGCTGATCGCATGGAGCACCCGCCTCGATGAAGACTTTGCCGGCTTTATGCTTGATGAAGTGTAGTCGTACTTTCTCCAATATGTTGGTAAAATCTTCTTGGGCTAATCCTTGGAAGAGTGGAAGCTGCAATAAAGTATCGAACATTGTATCCATGACGTTTTCCTCTTCTTATTTTAAGGCAAAATTAGATATAATAGGCGGCTACTGTAAAAAGATTGTACTTCTTTTTGTATTTTTTATTGTTTCTTAAACGTGTGATTCGTCTAAGCATTTGAATTTGTTGCGTCTGGTGGAGTGGGTTCCGTCTTGTCTTCAGGATATTTCTGAAAGGTCGGAGTTTCGTCGGGTAAATGGTTGTCACCGGAAATGTTGTCGGATGGAGAAGGGTTGTCTGCTTCGTTTGTTTCTTCATTGTCTTCCAGATCCTCGTCTTCAAATGGATTGGGACGTTGCGGCCCGTTTTTCATGAAAGCAACGGCACATACCGTGCCGGCTATGGCTCCACTCAGATGCCCTTCCCACGAAGTCGATGCCTTGGCGAACTGGGGAAACATGTTCCATACGAGTCCACCGTAGAGGAAAGTGACGAGTAGTGAGATGGCAATTAATGGAACATATTTCCGCAACAGACCACTGAAGAAAAGGAAGAAAGCCAGTCCGTAGATAATCCCGCTTGCCCCTATATGCCATCCTGGTTTCCCGATGAAAAATGTCAATAATCCGCAGCCAATCCATATGGCGAACAGAATGTAAGGAGCAATTTGCCGGTAGAAATAGAACAAGCACCACGAAAGAAAGAAAAACGGCAAGGTGTTGGCGAAAAGATGTTTGAAGCTGCTGTGTACTAATGGATGTGCGAAAATGCCGAACACTCCTCTACGTTGCATCGGATAAATACCGAGCTTTGTGAAGTCCCAGTCCATGCCAACCTCTAATATTTCCAATATATAAAGAATAAATAGGATGAACAAAGGTATGATTGCCGCCACTGCCATCCTGCGTATATCATGTTTCATATTTCACATATTTGTCTTTATTCCCCACAATACTACGCATTATTTGGAGAAAAAACGAAAAAAAACGAACTTTTTATTTTGTTTATAGGCATTAATTTGTACTTTTGGCATTGCTACACGTTGTGTAGCGCATATGTGGCCTGAATAATTAACCTTTAAATAATAGCACAACTATGAGTTATTTACGATTTGACAAGACCCTGATGATTAACTTGCAGGAATCTTTGCCAAGGGAGATTCTGCGGTCGAATAAATCGGGCGCTTATCATTGTACAACAATTGTAGATTGTAACACACGCAAATATCATGGATTGTTGGTGATTCCTGTCCCCAACTTGGATGATGAGAACCATGTGCTGCTATCTTCTTTGGATGAAACGGTAATTCAGCATGGTGCGGAGTTTAACCTGGGATTGCACAAATATCAAGGTAATCACTATAGTCCCAACGGGCATAAGTATATCCGTGAGTTTGATTGCGAGCACATTCCGGCAACTACCTACCGTGTGGGAGGCGTAATTCTCCGTAAGGAAAAGATTTTTGTACATCATGAAAACCGGATTCTGATCCGTTATACCTTGGTCGATGCCCATTCGGCAACAACACTTCGTTTCCGTCCTTTCTTAGCTTTCCGCAGCGTGCGTGAATATACACACGAAAATCCGCAGGCGAGCCGCGATTATCAGTTGGTGGAAAATGGAATCAAAACCTGTATGTATCCGGGATATCCTGAACTGTTCATGCAGTTGAACAAGAAAAATGAGTTCCACTTCCAGCCTGATTGGTATCGGGGTATCGAGTATTCCAAAGAGCAGGAGCGTGGATATGACTTTAATGAGGATTTGTATGTGCCCGGTTACTTTGAGGTGGATATTAAGAAGGGCGAAAGCATCGTCTTTTCGGCCGGTATATCCGAGATTTCAACCCGCAGGCTGAAGCAGACGTTCGAAGAAGAAGTGGCTGACCGTACTCCGCGTGACAGTTTCTATCACTGCCTGGTGAATTCGGCACATCAGTTCCATAATAAACAGGGCGACGAACACTATGTGTTGGCCGGTTATCCGTGGTTTAAATGCCGTGCACGTGATTTGTTCATTTCCTTGCCGGGTCTGACGTTGGCTATCGGTGAGCTTGATGAATTTGAGGACGTGATGAAGACTGCGCAAAAAGCTCTGTACGAATTTATGAACGGCGAACCTCGTACTTACAAAATTTACGAGATGGAGCATCCGGATATTTTGTTATGGGCTGTGTGGACATTGCAGCAGTACGCCAAGGCAACTTCGCGTGAGCAATGTCGGGCGAAGTATGGAAAATTGTTGGAAGACATGATGGCTTATATTCGCAGCCGTAAACACGACAACCTCTTCTTGCACGACAACGGTCTGCTATATACCAATGGAACCGAGAAGGCTGTCACCTGGATGAATTCTACAGTAAATGGACATCCGGTGATTCCACGTACCGGTTATGTGGTTGAAATCAATGCCTTGTGGTATAACGCACTTCGTTTTGTTGCAGACATGGTACGTGAAGAGGGTAAGGTAGAGCTGGCTGACCAACTGGATGCACAGGCCGAGATTACAGGCAAGTCATTTGTCAGTGTCTTCCGAAATGAATATGGCTATCTGTTCGATTATGTCGATGGTTACATGATGGATTGGAGTGTTCGCCCCAACATGATTTTTACCGTGGCATTCGATTATTCACCATTGGACCGTGCACAGAAAAAGCAAGTTCTTGATATTGTTACGAAAGAACTGCTGACCCCGAAGGGCTTGCGTACGCTGAGTCCCAAGAGCGGCGGATATAATCCCTATTATGTAGGTCCGCAGATTCAGCGTGATTATGCTTATCATCAAGGTACGGCATGGCCATGGCTGATGGGTTTCTACATGGAGGCTTACTTGCGTATAT
>OMCT01000085.1_pt1 | contig 72492 bp, 64 predicted proteins | sample 1674301 | NCBI WGS metagenome assembly OMCT01 (sample SAMEA103958158, study PRJEB25191) | human gut metagenome
GCAGATTTTTCCAATGCAATTATGTGAAATTAGATCATCAGAATCTATGAACCATAGATATTTTCCTTTTGCTTGTAGGACACCTTTATTTCTAGCAACTGATTGTCCTTGATTTTTTTGACTTAAAATATTTATGTTTGAATATTTGCTTTGTAGTTCATTCAAGATACTCAATGTATTATCAGTACTTCCATCATTGACAATTATTATTTCATACTCATTTGAGTCAATATCCTGAATCTCACAGCTTTCTATACAGGCTTTAATATAATCTGCTGTGTTATAGGCCGGTATTATTATGCTTAGAATCATAATTACTATTTTAACACAAGTGATGAATTAAGAAATTTAAAGGACTTTATTTGCCAATCAGATAGAATTTTGTAAACGTCTTCATTTAATTTGTAATATTCAAGAGGTTTTATTTGATTGATATTTGTAATTAGATGATGTTGTAAATTGAATATTCCTAAGAGTGATTTAATCCGTGATAAGCCTCTTTGGGGGTTTTCTATTACAATGAATGGTTTATGGAATATTATGGAAAAAACGCATGCATGGAAGCTGTCTGTAATTATAATACTTGCATCGCGAAACCCTGCAAGCCATTGTTCAACAGCAGGTTGGCAGGTTTCTGAATAATGGATACATGAAAATAAAGGCATTTTCATACATTGACAAATAGATTTAACTATTTTCTGCTTTTCTGTATCTAAATCTAGTATGTATTGCATTATTCCATTTCTTTGTACTATATCAGGGCTAATTAAACTTATATAATCTCCTTTATTTAAAAGCATAGTCGGATCTAGTACATGTATAGCATTAACATTAAAAAAAATTTTGCATAGGTATATTGCTTGTGACTCTCTAACTGAAACTCCATTAAATTTTTGTATGCATTCTTTGATTTTGATTATTTCTTTCTTGTTAAATTCATTCAAGTTGTCTAATCCAAATGATGCTGCATAACTAATTAGATTTATGTTCCATTTATATGCAAATGCACCAAATGCATCTATTATTCGTTTGTAAAATTGACAATAATATTTAGGACGCCATATTTGGTCACTGCCAAAAATGATAACATCGAATTCATCCTTCTTTATTTCGGAAACATCATATATTATTTTGCGTGCAATATATTTTTCTATAAAGGGTAATATATATTTTGTCCTCATAGAATAGTTTTCATACATAAGCTTTTCATGGAAGACTGGAATGTTTTTATGTAGAATATATTTTAGGAATATCCGTTTGGGATATATATACAACCAATTTGCTTTTGGAGGAAGTAAATTCTTATCTATAACCTTTACTTCATGTCCCATTCGTTCCAATACAGTTTGTAATGCATAAGCCTGAAGGATTCCTCCATAATTGATATGTAGGGGTAATGTTAGTATTCCTATTCTCATTTCTTTTTGTTGTATAAAAGATTTTTTATCTTATTTCTTACTCGCGCCATTATTGATGGTCTCATTTTTCTAAGCGTTAACTCAACCGCCTGGATATAATCTCTTTTTTTTATTTTTTTAAAGAAGAATGAACGCAATACCGACTCTTGAACAGAACGTTCGATAGAGGGATTGTGTTCAAGTGCTTGTATGTAAGTTGCTTCTTGTATTTTACATTTCATTTGCATGAAAGTTTCGAATCCTTTTTCTGTATTGAGCATCACCAAGCTGGTCCCTTTGTCATCATCCATTTGGGGATAGTAGCATTCTATTCCCCAAAAATCTGCTAAGGTAATGTCGCTACCGGATTTCCCGGATTTGGCAGGACAAGCATAACATGAAGGACGCAAAGAGATATTTCGTAAGAATATTCTCATAAATGTATTCTCACGGAAGCATTCCTTATAGAGAGTGTCATTCTCGTTTTTGACTAATATATTATAATTTTTCCATCCATCGGATTTATCTCTGAATGAAATGCAGATATTAGAAGCAGATTGTTGTTTTATGGTGTTTTCTACACCTGTTTTTTTCAATAAGATTTCATCACAATATTTTCTCCAGACCAGCGGACTGGGTACCCCGTGGCATACCACATCGATAGTCAGTAAATTTTCGTACTCCTTTCTTAAATATTTGTGCAATCCGGCTATTTGGCAAGATGTTCCAGAAAAAAGCACCTTTCGACCGGCTTTCAAAAATGTTTCTGCCTGTTTATAACTATTTCCAATTAAAGATTGTACATATTTGCTTCCTCTGAATACTGAGAGGTCTTCCAACGTTTCGCAATAGCCATGAACAACTTCCTGCTTGTTATTTAATCTTGCTCCAAAAACTACTCCTTCCTCGGAAAGAATATATTGCGCAAGCAATGAAAAAATACCGCCGGAAGAGGATTTTTGCCTGACTTCTATATCTGGGTTAATAGCTGCATATAGTTTTAAAGGTCGTTTATCTTCATTCTGGTTGATTACAGGACAAACTTTTTCACACAGTCCACATTCTATACATTCCATTTTGTTGACTTCGGGATACCAAAATCCTTCTTCGTCTGTTCGCATTTGAATGCATTGTCGGGGACACTTCTGTGCACAAGCTTCACATCCGCAGCATTTGTATTTTTCTGTTATCTGTATCATTTATGTATGAATCGTTGTTTTAGTTTGACACCGTATGTTTTAACCATTACTCGTTCTTCCGCACTACAGCCAATGAAGTAAATGGCTATCATTGAACTGATAACAGATGCCGTACATACTGTAAAGAAACGGATGATGGAAGAGTTAATGGTCATATAGCAGATTAAAGGCAGCACTGAAGCCATTACAGTGACTGTAACTACATTGAAATAGACTTTTTTCAGGAACTGCTTGGCCGGTAGTTTAATCATGCTTCGCAGGAACCAGAGACGAGCGACTAAACATATTTGGGAAATAACGATAGCTACCACAATCGTAATTTCAGGTATCATGCCTATGTATAACAGTAGGTATGATACCGGCAAGTTCAATAAAAGAATGCCTCCCACTACTATCTGATATTTTTTTATCTTGCCTGTTGCCAACTGCGCTGTAATCAATGCGTTCGAAATGATCTCGGCTAAGCTTAGAACCAATACCAAGCGGGCAAACAGAATGGTATGTTCCGGTACTTGTCCCAACCAGATATAAAGGATGTTCTGTATTTCAAAGAACACAGGAATAGACAGTAGCATAAACAGATAGTAGGACAAACGGGTTCCTTGATATATCAATTGATGCATCCGTCCAAGATCGCCCGTAGCATAACTTTTGGTTATCTGAGGATTCAGTGCCATCATGAAATTACCGGTAAATTGGTTGATAATTCCATTGACCTGCATGGCAATGCCGCGGGCAGCATTAACGGCTGGTCCGGTAAATAAGTTGATGACAATGTTGACACCCTGGTCTTTCATCAGTCCGGCTGTACAACCTATGAAATTCCATCCGGCAAAGTTAAAGATACTTTTCTCCAATTCCCGATCCCGTCCGCGGGTATAGACGCACTCTGCAAATTTGCGTTTGCAATATATCCAATAAATGGCTTGGCGGATGATGCTTTGCAAAAGCATCAGCATGGATAGCAGAATCAGTTTGTCGCCACCATAATAATAAATGCCGAAGACGATTATCAGTTTGAATGCAGCATCGACAATTGTCATGTAGGCAAAAGCGGACATCTTTTCGTGCGCGATAATGGCAGAATTGTAGGGAACGGAAAGTAATCCAATCGCAAAGCTTACTACTGAACATTGCAACACCCAATTGGCTGCATAAAGTCGATCGGGGGGGATGGTCATTCGATGATTAAGGAACCAGACACCTATGGTTTCAATGGCTGTTACCACTACAATGGCCAGTATCACATGAATATTGACTGTTGTAGAAAATATCCTTTTCAGGTTGCCTAAATCTCCTTTTCCAAGCCCAAAGGTCATAAACCGGCTGGTGGCTGAGGATAAGGAAGAAGAGAGCAATGAAAACATAGAAACAAGACCTCCTACGACATTGTTGATGCCGTAATCATCTACTCCCAAGGCATTGAGCATCACGCGGGCTGTGAAAAAGCCAATAAACATCATTACCAACATCCGCAGGTAGAGTACGGCAGTGTTTTTGGCTATTCGTTTGTTGTCTGATTCGTTTTCACTCATTTAGTTTATAAATAGGGTTATAATCAACTTATATCATCTATCTTTCATGCCTTCTTCTCCATCATCAGCTTATTGATGTGACAGCGCAGGTTGTCGGTCGAGGTGCCGGACTTGATCTGTTTGATGAACGGCTGGAGACTCTCGATGAACTCGGCGGTCACAATGTTTTCTTTGGTGATGTAAACGTTGTCCAACCGGCGCCAGGCTGATACGGCTACTTCGGAAGCTGTATCGCACTGCTGGATCTCGGTAATGAAGTCCTGCAACGACTGCATGTCGGGGATGTAGCGATGCAGCTTCAACTCTTCTTTACTTAGGTTAGACACTGAAGTCATTTCTTCCTGTTTGCACACGGAAATGGTAAAATGATTGCCGGTGATGATCTGCACCGAGTTGGCTGCTGTGACAGCAAAGACGATGCTGCCTTTCTCGATGTTGAAGGTATTGATGGTTTTACCTTCTTCTCTCTCTTCTTGTTTTTTTTCTGTTCTGTTCATTTGGTTAATTGTATCGATATTTAGGGCTATGAAATGAAGAAATAGGAGTTAAGGAGTTAAGAAGTTAAGAAGTTAAGCCGATAGATAGACTACTCTCAACACTAAACTCTAAACCTTCAACCTTTATTCACCACAGAGGACACAGAGTACATTTTAATGAAGAATGAAGAATTAAGAATGAAGAATTTCAATACATAGACTACTCTAAATACTCAACTCTCAACCTTGATTCACCACGGAGGACACAGAGTTTCACAGAGGAAAAATTAAATCTGCGTTTTCCGTGTAATCCGTGTCTGATTTGATTCAACACAGATTACGCAGATTATCACAGATTAAATAATCGTGTATTTTGTTCCATAAAGGCTAAACACTCAACGCTTAACCATAAACCCTCAACTCTCAACCTTCAACCTTTTGAAACGTATATATACTTCCTTCTGCCATGCAGTATATCTTCGTTGGCCATTGCAGTATAACTTCGGTAGCCATCGCAGTATATCTTACCTTATTTAAGTTCCGCAAGTTTATTAACAGGTTGTAGTTAAGAAGTTAAGGAGTTAAGCCAATACCTTTGTGAAAAGGATACAGGCCATACGATTAATCCTATTGGCTTTCACTCTTAGCCCACTTTGTTGGGCGATCACTCCTTTTTTACTTCTTCTCTTGAGAGTTTAACTTCAGGATTCCGACGTGCATAAAAGGCCGACAGCTGAAATATGATGTTCCATTTCGTCCTCCAATTGCCTGAGCTGTGCAAAGTCGGGAATTGAAATGCCCGCTTGGTGTTTGGCATAAAGACCGGCCAAGCCATCCGCGTGACGGAACAGCGCAACGATGGCCGAACGGTAAACCGACTCTAAACCTGTGTTGAGGTCGAGGTATTCACTCTTTATCAGCTTGCTGACCTCAGGACTGTATTGCCGGAGCAAGGCTTTGAACGCTTTGTGGCGCAACACGACGCGCATGCCATCGTAAGGGGCTCTGCCGTGGTACGAGGGTACGAACTGCGATTGCAGGACTTTGTTGAAATCCATGGCATTGAACACGGCAAACATCCACAGGTGTATCTGCAGGAGATCTTGCCCGGTGGCACCGTCGGCCCGGAGGATGGACAGGAGGTTGAGCCATGCCTGGCGGTCGCAGGTGATTTCTTCCACCAGGGTACTGTCGTCGCGAAGCACGCGGTCGATGTAGGCGGGAGTAAAACTGTTGGAAGACAGCTGCTTATATAATGTCTCTTCCATGAGTTGCCGTTCGGCTTCGGGAAGCTCCCGGGGAATCATGTTGGAGAGGTGTTCGCGAGTTTTGGGATGATGGAGCAACTCTTCCTCGCTGATCAGCGACAGACCGTCTTCCCATTCGGCCTTGATGTCGAGCAGCAGTCGGGCGGTGGTGTCGAAGGCCACAGAACGTTGTTCGGGATGGTGGCGCAGGATGATGTGAAACGACTCGTGAAAAAGCAGGAAGTAGAGTTGTATCAGCAGTTGCGCCCCGACGTTTTCGCGTTGTTCGTCGGATAGGGCGGACAGGTGGAAACGGTCGGTCTCCCGGCGGAACGCGTCGAGGTGGGTGCGTGCCTGCGTATAGTCGTCCATCTCCAAACAGGCATGGAAGAGGGCATAGCGGAGGATGGCCTCGCTCGTGTCGCAAGTACGGTTCAGAGCTAAGTTGTAGAGTGCCAGGAGGGTTTGCACCTTAGGGTTGAACCGGAGGGTGTATGCCGTGGGTTTGTCGGCTGACACCACTGTGTTGCTCGGGAAGAAATCAATCCCGGAGGTTTCTTCTACTTGAGTTTCAATGTGATGGTAGTGGCGCAAGGAATTGACCACAACCTGCATAGCTGTCTTATAATCTGTTTTCATATTCTGCCAGACTGATGGATTGTGACAAAGTAAGGGCTTTTCGTTCGAAGTGGTTTCTCCGCGAGACGTAGTGCACGGAGACTTCGGTGTCCTTGTCCAACTCCCGCTCCAACAACCGCAGGGCCGCTACGATGTCCGCCGGACTTCCGCTTAGCTGATAGATCGGAGTGTCGGGATTGCAAACGCCGTCGAAATGGGTTTCATGCAGCTTGGTTGCCGAAAGGCCGAGCTTCCCTTTCAGGGCATCGAACCATTGGGTGAGGGCTGACGTATGGAGATGGAACGAAAAACTGATGTTGATTTGGACGGTGACGGTATGTGTATGGTTGTTCTCTACCTTTTCCGCTTGGGGAGCAAATGTTCCCACATGGTCTATATGGTTCTCCACATAGCTGTTTCCACTGCCTGCGGGGTTGTTCTGATCCTTTTTCATTTTTCCTTATTGATCGTTTGCAGGATTATTTCTGCGAGTTCCCTGTCAGCGGGTTCCTTATGCAACTGGGCACGAACGGAGTGGTCCTTGTTGTTTTCAAGTGCCACGGTAAGCGTAGTGGCATTGATTTCGCTGATGATGCCCTTGTTGCACAGCATGCACACGATGTTGCCTACCAAGTCGCGGTTGAACGTGGTGTCCTTCCGTCTGCCGGGATCATAAATGACTGAAGCTACCCGGGGGATGGCGAGAATCGAGCGCCAAAGGCTTTCGTAACGGTTCTTCCATGCAGGGGCTACGTAGGGCTTGAGGTTGTTGACATACTGGATAATCTCCGACTGACGCCAGACGCGCTCCGCTTCCTTGACCGGCTCGGCTTCTGCCGGCTGTACAGGCTTGCGGTCGCCATAATGGTTGTTGATCACTGTAGTGGCATTGGGGGCGTATGTTTCTACATGATTTATATATGTTTCCTGAAAGGTGTTCCCGGTACCCGGGTTCCCATTAATCTCAATCTTCATATTGCTTTCTTTTTTTTATTCTAAATAATTGGTTGTCAGACTGAAAGAAAGAAGAAAGTTCAGTGGGACTTTCTTCCTTGCTTTCGGATATTGGTGGGAGTAACTTTGCCCATGTAAACAGTTAATAAACTTTGTCGGGCCGGGCACTGAGCCCGTGTAAATACCAAGTCCTATACCGACGATGGGCAACAATATGATAAATTACTCGGTTTATTTATGGAAAAATCCGTTAGAGGCGGACGCTGTAGAAAAAGCGTATGGCAAAAATCAGGTGTCCAAGGTGATGTCCTTTGACGAGTTCGTGAAGCACATAGCCGACCATAACGGGGTCTTCACCCGTGGTACGGTGAAAGGCGTGGTGAGCGACACTTGCTCGTGCTTGGTGGAGCAACTGCTCAACGGGCGTAAGGTTTGCTTTGGCGAACTGGGGACGTTCAGCATCTCCATCTCCTGCGAACCTGCTGAGACGTTGGCAAAGTTTACGGCGGCCAACATCAAGGAGGTGAATATCCTGTTTACGCCAGGCGAGGATTTCGTGAACTTGCGCTCGCGTGCCGAATTTACTCCTGTAGCCAGCCGTGCCGCACAACTTGCTACCCTGAAAGCAGAGAAAGCAGGTGAAACCACGGTGGACCTGACGGCTGCCAAAGGAGGTTCTTCCGGCTCAGTTCCTTCCGGCCCGGGATCTTCCGGTACGGGTAACGACGGGGGGGAAGATCCATTAGGATGAAAGCGTTGACAATCTGATCTTCACCTTTAATGAATTCTTGAGAGATGCGTTTGATTATTTACATTTTTCTAAAAACAACTTGTATGAAAACAAATTGGAAAAAGATTCTGCTTTACATCGTAAGAATCATTGAAATGTTTATCAGTGGTGCCGCAGGAGGTGCATTGGGAGGCAGCCTATGAGGACCATTACACTGATTATTGTGCACTGCTCTGCCAACAAGGCAGGCAGTGCCCTGCGAATGGCGGACATCGACCGCTATCACCGTTCGCTCGGATGGAATGGCTGTGGGTATCACTATGTCATTCCAACGGACGGCAGCATTGAATCCGGCAGGCCGGAAGAAAGGGTCGGCGCACATTGCAAGTACCATAACCGACACTCGATCGGGATATGCTATATCGGCGGTTTGTCGGCCGACGGAAAGCCTGCTGACACCCGGACGGAAGCACAGCGTATTGCCTTGCATGAACTTCTTGACAGGTTGCATAGGAAATATCCAAAAGCACTGATTGTAGGGCATCGGGACTTGGATCCTCGGAAGGATTGTCCGTGCTTCGATGTCGTAAGTGAATACGCTTTATTATAAGTAGTTCAACATTCGCAGGCTCAAGTTGCGGTTGACAAGGCTTTAGCTGCATTAGTTGAAATTTAGTAATTAAAATGTTTGATTCACCGCAGTAGAGACGCAAAATTTTGCGTCTCTACATGTATATGTATAACCACAGATTATGCAGATTGTCACAGATTAGTTTGTACACATGCACACCGTAGAGACGCAAAATTTTGCGTCTGTACACACATGCACTATGATTTAATTCAACGCAGATTACGCAGATTAAATATAAAACTGTGTTATCCGTGTCATCCGTGCCTAAAATATCTTTGTTTTCATTTGGGAGACGCAAAATTTTGCGTCTCTACATGAATGTTGTTAAACGCTAAACCCTAAACTCTGCTTTCTCACTTTCTCCTGGATCACTGCTTCGAAGACGTGGAGGCGGTGGAGGTCGGTGCCCCAGTAGTCGATGAAGTGTTGTTGCTGAAGCCATTGGACTTTCTTCCGGGCGACGGGGCCATAGGCGCCTGCCAAGGAAGGAAGGTTGGACTGGAAGCGAATGCCACGGTCTTTCAGGCGGCGGTAGTCGTCGCGATCCATGTAGCCGTAGCGCTCGGGATGAGCCAGTACGGGATGGTAGCCGCGGGACTTGATGCGTTCTAAGGTAGCCTCCAAGTTCATCGGCGGACTGAAGTAGCTGGTTTCGACCAACAGGTGGTTCTGCATCAGGGGCAGGACTTCGCCGGCGGACAGCCGTTGTTCGAACAGGTTGTCGAGCATGTGCTCGGCTGCCAATTGCAACCGGACGGGGCCTGTATATGCTTCCTGCAGCCGGGCGAAGCGCTCGCGCAGGAAGGACGGGGTGTTGGGAATGTCCTCCATGATGTGTGGGGTGAGCCACACGGAGGTGATGCCTAACTCCTCGTAGCGTTGCAGCACTGCCAATGATTCGTCCAAGCTCGGCACTCCGTCGTCCACACCGGGCAGGATGTGGCAGTGGTAGTCGGTGAAACCGCGGAGGGTGTCGCGGAGGAATATTTTGGGGCGGAGGAACATTTAATAATTAATAATTAATAATGGAGAATGGAGAATGAAGAATTATGATGAAGGAGTTGCTACAGTAGAGACGCAAAATTTTGCGTCTGTACACACGTATGCATCATGATTCAATTCACTACAGAGGACATTAGTAAATGAAGACTATTCCTTAGCGTTCAAATAAAAGAGGTTTTGAGCGAAGCTAATGAAGAATTAAGAATGAAGAATTTCTACGACTCATTAATCATTAACCATTTACTATTACGAAACTATCGGCTTTAACTTCTAACAGAGCAAAGCGGAGTGATAACTTCTGTAACTTCATAACTTCCAAGGAAGTATTACTTACGAAACTTAAATTTTTTAATCAATGTTGAAGAAATGAAATCATTTCCTGTTGTCAATTGGAACAAGGAGCAGCGCCGTCGGTGGTGGCTGCCGTCGGTAATAGTGGTGTTGGTGCTTGTGGTGATCGGTTCGGTATGGCTGAACACCTCTTCTTTCCGTTCGGGGTTTGAGATTACCGACGAGCTGGGGGGAAACATCTTTCCTTCGAGCATTTTGTCCGTGGCTACAACCGATGCGCAGGTCATTGTGCCTTCCGACTCGCTCTATGTGGGCAATCCGAAGTCGTGCATCAGTATCAAGGTACGTTCGGGAAAAGCATACAGCCGTGTGCGTATCGAGGTAGCCGAAACTCCTTTCTTTTCGCTTTCGGTATCGGAGTTTGTGCTGGCCAAACCGCGGACAGAATACACCATCTATCCCGATATAATCTGGAACTATGAAGCACTGAAAGATAACAAGCAGGCCGAACCCATCAGTGTGGCAGTGACAGTCGAACTCAACGGCAAAGAGATGGGACAGCGGGTACGTACCTTTTCGGTGCGCAGCATCAACGAATGTCTGTTGGGCTATGTGACCGATGGAAACAAATTTCATGATACCGGTGTGTTTTTTGCGGCTTACGTCAACGAAGAGAATCCGATGATAGACAAGCTGTTGCGCGAGGCACTCAACACACGTATCGTCAACCGTTTTCTGGGGTATCAGGGTGGTACGGCCGAGTCGGTGGACAAGCAGGTTTATGCCTTGTGGAACATCTTGCAGAAACGTAATTTCCGTTACAGCTCGGTGTCGAACACCAGCCTGTCGAGCAATGTCGTCTTCTCGCAGCGGGTACGTACTTTCGACGATGCCCTGAACTCTTCGCAAATCAATTGTGTGGACGGCAGTGTGCTGTTTGCTTCGTTGTTGCGTGCCATCAACATCGAACCTATATTGGTGCGCATTCCCGGACACATGTTTGTAGGCTACTATACCGACAACGGTCATAAGAATATGGATTTTCTGGAGACAACGATGATTGGCGATGTCGATCTGGACGACTTCTTCCCCGACGAACGCCTCGATTCGACCATGGTGGGCAAGACGCAGAACCAGATGTCGCGCATCACCTTCGACAAGTCGAAAGAGTATGCCAACCGCAAGTATAAACAGTACGAGGAGGGGATTCACTCGGACAAGCTGAACTACATGTTTCTGGAAATATCGAAGGATGTCCGGCGGAAGATACAGCCCATCGGTCGGTAAACCGCTTTTTGCAGGCTTCGCTTGCAAATGAGCCGCGGGAATGTTACCTTTGCCCAACCAAGTCAGAATGGAATCACATGATGGAACAACAGAAAAAGTATATTTCGCCGGGAGCGTGGTTCTCCATGCAATATCCGGCAACGTGGAACGAATTTGAGGACGGCGAAGGTTCGTTCCTCTTTTATAATCCCGAGGAATGGACGGGAAACTTCCGCATCTCGGCCTATCGGGGGCAGAACGATTACGGACGCGAGTCCGTCAGGCAGGAATTGAAAGAGAATCCTGCGGCACGCCCCGTCAAGGTGGGAACGCTGGATTGCGCCTACAGCCGGGAGGCGTTCGAAGAAGAAGGCGAGCATTACACTTCGCACATCTGGATAACGGGTATCGACGATGTGGCATTCGAATGTTCGTTTACCGTGCGCAAAGGTCAACCGGTGACCGAAGCCGAGCAGGTGATTGCCTCGCTGCAGGTGCGGAAGCCGGGTGTGAAATATCCGGCCGAACTGATACCTGTGCGCGTATCGGAAATCTGCCAGATCAACGAAGCCTACGAGTGGGTGTCGAACACGGTGAAAGACTTGCTGAAGAAAGACTTCCAGGGAGTGGAAACTGATGTGGAAAACATGCAGCAGGTGGTGGACCGCGGTGTGATAGCACCTAAGAAGAAAGACCATTGGCTGGCCATGGGCATCACCCTTTGCGTCATTATGGCAAACGAGGAAGACGGAATGGAGTGGCGGACGCTGATCGACGGCAACCGTGAAGTCCCCGTATTGCTCAACACCCTTACGGGGCAGTGGATTGACCCTATGAAGCTGACATGGAGCAAGGTAAAGGCGGGCGAGAAAGTCAACCTGGCCGAAGCCTACTGTAATAACGGTTAATTCATTCTTCATTTTTTATTCTTCATTTTTTAATAATGTCTTCAATATTACAAGTAGAAAACCTGACCAAGTCGTTCGGTGATTTGGTCTTATTTGAAAATATATCCTTCGGTCTGGCCGAAGGGCAGCGCGTGGGGCTGATAGCCAAGAACGGAAGCGGGAAGTCCACGTTACTGAATATCCTGTCGGGCAAGGAAGGCTACGATGAAGGGAAGATCTCGTTCCGTCGGGATCTTCGTGTGGGCTATTTAGAGCAAAGTCCGCATTATCCCGAAGAGCTGACGGTGCTCGAAGCCTGCTTCCATCACGGCAACAGCACCGTGGATCTGATAAAGGAATACGAACGGTGCATGGCAACCGAAGGTCATCCCGGCATGGACGAGCTCCTGCTCCGCATGGACCAGGAAAAGGCCTGGGACTACGAGCAGAAAGCCAAACAGATACTTTCGCAGTTGAAGATACGCGACTTCGACCAGCAGGTGAAACACCTTTCGGGCGGACAGCTGAAACGGGTGGCACTGGCCAACACTCTGATTACCGAACCCGATCTGCTGATTCTGGACGAGCCCACCAACCACCTTGACCTTGACATGACCGAGTGGCTGGAAGAGTATCTGCGCCGTACGAACCTGACCCTGCTGATGGTGACCCACGATCGTTACTTCCTCGACCGGGTATGTTCCGAGATCATCGAAATAGACAACCGCACGATCTATTCGTACAAAGGAAACTACAGCTACTATCTGGAGAAGCGTCAGGAACGGATCGATGCCAAGACGGTGGAAATAGAACGTGCCAACAACCTGTATCGTACCGAGCTGGAGTGGATGCGCCGTATGCCGCAGGCACGCGGTCACAAGGCACGCTACCGCGAGGATGCTTTCTATGAATTGGAGAAGGTGGCCAAGCAACGCTTCTACGATGCCAACGTCAAACTTGATGTGAAGGCTTCGTACATCGGCAACAAGATATTCGAGGCCGACCACCTGAGCAAATCTTTTGGCGACCTGAAGATACTGGACGATTTCTCTTATATCTTTGCCCGCTATGAGAAGATGGGTATTGTCGGCAACAACGGTACCGGAAAATCGACCTTTATCAAGATACTGATGGGACTGGTGAAGCCCGACAGCGGTACACTGGACATTGGCGAGACGGTGCGCTTTGGTTACTATTCGCAGGATGGACTTCAGTTTGACGAACAGATGAAGGTGATCGACGTGGTCCGCGACATTGCCGAGGTCATCGAACTGGGCAACGGTAAGCGGCTTACGGCTTCGCAGTTTCTGCAACACTTCCTCTTTACTCCCGAAACTCAGCACAGCTACGTCTATAAACTGAGCGGCGGGGAACGCCGGCGGCTTTACCTCTGTACGGTGCTGATGCGCAATCCGAACTTCCTGGTGCTCGACGAGCCGACGAACGATCTGGACATCGTCACCCTGCAGGTGCTCGAAGAGTATCTGCAAAACTTCAAGGGATGCGTCATCGTCGTGAGCCACGACCGTTACTTTATGGATAAGGTGGTAGATCATCTGCTGGTGTTCAACGGCGGAGGTGATATCCGCGATTTCCCCGGTAACTATACCCAATATCGGGAATGGAAGGAGGCAAAGGCGCGTCACGATAAAGAGCAGCAGGCAGCCGTCAAGCCACAGGAGGCGAAGACCGCCAAGGTACGCCTGAACGACAAACGCCGCATGACGTATAAGGAACGTCGCGAGTTCGAACAGCTGGAACAGGAGATAGCCACTTTGGAGGCTGAAAAGAAAAGCATCGAAGAGGCGTTGTGCAGCGGGACGCTGTCGGTAGAAGAACTGACGGAGAAGTCGAAACGCTTGCCGCAGCTGACGGATTTGATTGACGAGAAGACGATGCGGTGGTTAGAGCTGAGTGAGTTGGAATAAAAGCCTCTCAGGCTTCATCCCCGGCCCCTCTCCCAAGGAGAGGGGGAGGAGTTACTTTTTCCTTTTTCTGAATGAATAATTAAAGATAATCAGATAGAATAGATATGCTACCAACAACCGATACTTCGTTTCATCCACTACCCCCTCTCTTCGGGAGAGGGGGGCAGGGGGGTGAGGCCTCCAACTACCACAGCCATTCCCTCTACTGTGACGGCCGTGCCAGCATGGAAGATTTTGTGCGTTTTGCCTTGAGCCGTGGTTTTACTTCTTATGGCTTTTCTTCCCACGCACCCCTTCCGTTCCCTACGGCATGGACGATGGAGTGGGATCGCATGGAGGACTATTTAGCCGAATTCCGGCGGTTGAAACAGAAGTATGCCGGACGGATTGAACTGTATATCGGGTTGGAGATAGACTATCTGAACGAGGAAAGCAATCCGGCAGCCGAATGCTTCCGGTGTCTGCCGTTAGATTATCGCATCGGGTCGGTTCATCTGTTGTATAATGAAGCCGGCAAGGTGGTAGATGCTGACCTGCCCGCTGCAAAGTTCCGGCAGATGGTTGACGAGCATTTTCACGGAGATGTGGAGCAGGTAGTGCGCCAGTATTACGAGCGTTCGTGGCGGATGGTGGAATTGGGTGGTTTCGACATTGTGGGGCATGCCGACAAGGTGCACTACAATGCTTCTTTTTGCCGTCTCGGCATTGTGGACGAACCTTGGTACGACCGGCTGGTGTGCGACTACTTTGCCGAGATTGCCCGTCGTGGTTATCAGATGGAAATCAATACGAAGGCTTATGAAGAATTGGGCGTTTTCTATCCCGACGAACGTTACTTTCCTTTGCTTCGCGAATTGGGAATCCGCGTTCAGGTAAACAGCGATGCCCACTATCCCGAGCGCATCAGTAACGGTATGCCCGAAGCTTTCCGGGCTTTGCGGAATGCAGGTTTTACGTCTGTGATGCAATTGCGTGCGGGACAGTGGGCAGAGGTGCCGATTGTTTAGCACAATAGTTCAGTTCCGGTTCAGCGATAATTTTTATTCGCTTGCGGTTCCGGAGTTATTTACTTTTCAGCAGAAAGTCGTCAATGGCTTTCTTGTAGGTCGCCTTGTCGGCAGCCCCACTGAACAGTTGAGGCTTTTCGTCCATCGGAATGAGCACAAAGAGAGGAATGCTTGTTGCATTGAACAAAGCGGCAAGTTCTTTCTCCTTATCTACATTGACCTTGTAGATTGTGATTTTGCCTTCGTATTCTTTGGCGAGTTCTTTCATGATAGGAGCAACCTTGCGGCACGGACCGCACCAGTCGGCATAAAGGTCGATGATGGCGGGTTTGTCGCCTTTGTATTTCCATTCTTTTTCGTTCTGATAGTCGAAAACCTTGTCGATGAACATGGCTTTGTTCATCACTACGACATCTTGGGCATAGCCCAGAAGTGTGGTGGCTACGAGAGCCAGTGTTAGCAATAGTTTCTTCATATTTTTGTTAGTGATGAGTTATGAGCTACGAGCTACAAGCTACGCGTAATGAGCTATAAGTAGTGATTTATACCCTCATAATACACTTGTCACTCGTAGCTTGTAGCTCATAACTTTCCATTATACATACTTTTCAATCAGGCTGACAAGCTCGTTGCTTTGTACTACACCGGACTGTCTCCAAACCTGCTTCCCGTCCTTAAAGAGCATCAAGGTGGGGACGGCCTGTATGCGGTATTGCATGGCCAGTGCCTGTTGTTCATCTACATCTATTTTCACGATGCGAGCTTTGTCGCCCACGTGGCTTTTTACATTTTCCAATATGGGGTGCATCATTTTACAGGGACCGCACCAGGTGGCATAGAAGTCAACGAGTACGGGAACTGTTGCGCTGTTAATCAAGTTTTCAAAGTTTTCCATAATGATATTGAATAAATAGTTCTTGATGTTTCTAACAAACAGTGTGCCGTTTTTGTTCTTTCGGCCGATTATTTGGCGATGTCAAGCTCGTCGATGAGGTGAGAAGCTCCTGCATATTTTTCGATGATGAAAAGCGTGTAGCGAATGTCCACACAGGCGGCACGCTGTGACGAGGGTCGGAAAGCGATGTCGCCTGTCAAACCTTCGTAATTGCGGTCGAAAGCAGTGCCTATGAGTTCACCTTTGGCATTGAATACGGGGCTGCCCGAGTTGCCGCCCGTGTTATCGGTATCGACGATGAAGCAGACTGGCATACGTCCGTCGGGCAGGGCATAGCGGCCGAAGTCCCTGGTACGCCAGAGTTGCTTCAGCTTGTCAGGTACAACGAATTCCCAGTTTGTCGGATCTTCCTTTTGCATCACACCGTCTAAAGTGGTGTAGTAGTCATATACTGTTCCGTCGGCCGGTTCGTATGAAGCCACCTTTCCGTAGGTCAGTCGCAGGGTGGAGTTGGCATCGGGGTAGATGGGTTGTCCGTCAGCCTGTCGCATGTCCATCATGCCTTTTACCCAGGTCTTGTGAGCGTCGTTATAGTCGCGGTTGGCATCCATCATGGCAATGGCTGTCTGCAGCAGGCCGTCGGTGATGGAGTATTTGAAGAGTATCATCCAGTCACCCGTCAGCTTGTAGAGTTTGGGCTTGCGGATAAACTTGTCGAAGTTTTCGCGGCTGCCGAAGATGGAATACTTGAAGCAGGCGTCGATGAAAGCATCCGTATCTCCCTTGAACCGGCGGTCGATGACCTTAAAGATGCCGATGCGCTGCTCTTCGGGAATGTATCGGGCATATGTGCGCAGCATTTCCTTGCCAACCAGTTTCTCGACTTCGGGGTAGGGGATGGAGGCAAAATATTTGTCGGTTGCTTTCTTCAGACTGTCGGTAGCAGACTGGATGGCAGCTTTATCCTTGTTCTTTAGGGCAGTCGTAAGGGAAGCTGTGTTGGGGATGCGCATAAAGTCGAGTGCGGTGATCAGTGCTTCCTGAATGGCCTGCTGGTGATAGAGGGCCGGACGGCGTTGTTTCACAATGGCCCGGATGCGGTTGAAGGCGGTCTGATAGGCAGTGTCACCCAACTGACGTCCGCGTGCCAAGAGAGCTTCCTGCTGGGCGCGTTTGGTGTCGAGCACGTGCAGACGGACCAGACCCTCGTTCATGCCGATGGCATTCTTCCAGTAGTTGGCGCTGGAAGCATACTTGCTGGCATAGTGGATGCGAACAGCATCGTCCTTCAACATCTGTTCCATGAGGACACGCTGGCGGGCATCGCGCACGTGATGGCGCATGAAGTTGGTGGTCTGCATCCGCTCTTCGACCTCGTCGGCTATCATGTAGCGCCAGTTGCGTCCGGGGAAGCCCATGACGAAGGCGAAGTCGCCTTCCTTGTATCCGGCCAGACTGATGCGGAGGTGTTTCTTGACATGCAGGGGCTGGTTGTCGGGGCTGTAGGCTGCCGGTTGTCCGTCACGGTCGGCATAAATGCGGAACAGGGAGAAGTCGCCCGTGTGGCGTGGCCACATCCAGTTGTCGGTGTCGGCACCGAATTTGCCAATGCTCGAAGGCGGAGCACCTACCATGCGGATGTCGCTATAGACGGTTTTCAGAAACAGGTAGTGGCGGTTGCCGCCGTAGAAGGCTTTCAGTTCGGCTTTGCCGCCTTTGCCTAAGGTAATGTTCTGGTCCCGGAGGAAGCGTTCGCATACCTGAGCCAGGTACTTGGGCGAAAGGTAGTTGGTGCCTTGCGGATCGGGATCTTTCTTCAGCTGTTGCTGCACGTAGTCGGTCACGTCCAGTATGCGGTCGATAAAGGTGATGGTGAGACCTTCGCAGGGCAGTTCTTCCTGGCGGTTCATGGCCCAGAAGCCATTGGTCAGGTAGTCATGCTCGACGCTGGAGTGCTGCTGGATGGCACCGTAACCGCAGTGATGGTTGGTCAGTACGAGGCCTTCGGCCGAAATGACTTCGCCCGTGCAGCCTCCGCCGAAGTGGACGACGGCGTCTTTCAAGGCAATCCCATCAGGATTGTAGATGGAGTCGGCTGGGATGAGCAGGCCCAGTTCCTGCATGGCTACTTCGTTCTGCCGCTTCAGGTCGGTCAGCATCCACATGCCTTCGTCGGCCAGCGCGGGGAGTGTCAAGGCAGACAGGGCTGCCGCAAATAACAGTCTTTTCATAATGAATGGAGCTTAAGGTGAAAAAACAGGCACGGATTTCGCGGAAGGTTCACGGTCGTTTCTATCTCCGTGATTGTCCGTGTAATCCGTGCCTTTTATTTTATTACTCTACGATGTTCATCTCGTTGATGAGGTGGCTGCAGCCGCCCAGCTTTTCGAGGATGAAGAGCACGTAACGGATGTCGAGGGCGATGCAACGTTGCAGGTTGTTGTCGAAGTTGATGTCGCCGCTCAGCGATTCCCAGTTGCCGTCGAAGGCACAACCGATGAGGTGGCCTTCGCCGTCGATGACGGGCGAGCCGGAGTTACCGCCAGTGATGTCGTTCGTCGTCAGGAAGCAGACAGGCATGGTGCCGTCGGCCATGGCATAGCGGCCGAAGTCCTTCTTCTGGATGAGTTCTTTCAGTTTGGCAGGAACTACGAATTCCGGATTTTCTGGATCTTCCTTCTCTAAAATACCGTCGGTTGTAGTAAAGTACTTGTAGTGTACGCCGTCCTTCGGATTGTACGACTTCACATTACCGTAAGTCAGACGGATGGTGAAGTTGGCATCAGGATAAGAAGGTACGGGAAGTTTCATTTCGTTCAGACCACGGATGTAGGCTTTGTGGAGCAGGCTGAGTTCCTGTGCGTACTGGTTGTATTCGGCAGCAGCTTCTTTCTGCTTATCAAGCTTGGCACGGCTGTAAGCTGTAGCGAGGTCGCGGTCGATGGCTTTTACGGTAGGCTTCTTCATGAATTTGTCGAAGTTGGCACGACTACCCATGATGGAGGTATCGAAGAGGTCGTCCACGTAAGCGTTGTAGTCGCCTTTGTACTCTTTTTCAATAGTCTGGTAGAAGGCCGGTAATTCTTCAGGTGTCAGTGCACTTGCCAAAGCCGGCAAGATGGCTTTGGCCACGGCGCGATCTACCTGCTGGTCGTAGTCCTTGTTGTAGATGTCGTTATATACCTTTTCGAACTGTTCCTTGGTAGCCTGCAGCAAAGAGTCGTTCTTGGTTTCGATGGCTTCTTTCATTTTGTCCATCAAGGCAGGCGGGCAGCCGAATTCGATAGCTCCGCTTAAGGCTTCACCGATGTATTCTACGCGGCGCAGAGAGGGTGTCATATTCTCTACCAAAGCATCAATCTTCTCAACCACTCCTTCGTATTCGGGTTTGCCTTTGGCGAAGTCGGCAAACTTACGTTCCTGCTCGGCTTTGGTGGCCAGTACGTCGTTGTCCACGATGGCTTTGTTCATACCGATGGAATTCTTCCAGTAATTGCTGCTGCCTGCAAACTTGTTGGCATACTGTATGCGGGTCTTGTCGCTCTGACGCATGTACTTCTTCAGCACGTCAAGATAAACGGTACGCATGTCGATCATGGCCTGGTTGATGGCAGTCATGCGTTGACGTACTTCGCTTTGGGTAAGGTAACGGTTGGTACTGCCGGGAAATCCCATGATCATGGCATAGTCCCCTTCGTTCAGCCCTTTGAGCGAGATGCTGAGATACTTGGGAGTCTTCAGAGGTACGTTGTCTTTGCTATACTCGGCCGGTTCACCGTTCTTGTCGGCATAAATGCGGAACATGGAGAAGTCGCCCGTGTGGCGCGGCCACATCCAGTTATCTGTTTCGCCTCCAAACTTACCGATGCTCGAAGGAGGAGCTGCAACCATACGTACATCGGTATATACCTTATAATAAATTAAGTAGTATTTGTTTCCGGCATAGAAGGGCAGTGCAAGGGGCTCGATGCCCGGTTTGCCTTTCAGGTCGCTCTTCTCCAGTTCTTCTTTGGCCAGTTTGTTCAGGAAGGGTCGGGTCATGGCTTTGTATTCGTCTGTTTCGCCGGCTTTGATCTTGGCGTTTACCAGGTCGGTAATGTCAACGATGCGATGTACGAAACGGAATTTCAGCCCCGGAGTAGGAAGCTCTTCTGCGCGGCTTTTTGCCCAAAAACCATCAGTCAGGTAGTCATGCTCAACGCTGGAATGTTGCTGGATGGAGGCGTATCCGCAGTGGTGGTTGGTCAGGATGAGGCCTTCGGGCGAGATGATTTCGCCGGTGCACCCTCCACCAAAGATGCCGACAGCATCTTTCAGCGAAACGCCATTGGGATTGTAAAGGTCGTCGGCCTCTAACTTCAGACCCTGTTTCTTCATCATTTCAATGGAATTCTGCTGCTTGATAAGCTGAAGCAGCCACATGCCTTCGTCGGCCTGTGCCGAGAAGGTGAATGCTGCGGTTAGGGCCGCAACAAGATACTTTTTGATTCTCATAAATATTTATATTATTGGGGATTAGGTTTTACTTGTTTTGCCTCGGTCAGCTGAACTTGCCTTCGCGGATCGCTTGCATCACGTTGGCCGGCGCACGTTCGGCCATCAGCTCTTTTTTCATATAATCCATGTAAGGTGCTACGTGGCTGAAGAACTGGTGGTAGCCTTTGCAGAGGTAGTTCAGTCCGGGTTCGCCGTCGGCTGTGCGGGCAAAGCGGTTCTTGGGGCAGTCGCCGTTGCAGGCAAATAGCCATTCGCATTCTTTGCATTGGCGTGGCAAAGAGTCGTATTTGTTTTGTCCGAAGCGCTGTTGGCGTTCACTGTACATCATTTCTACCAGGGTTTGCTGGTAAATGTTGCCCAACTTGTATTCGGGGAAGACAAAGTGGTCGCATGCATATACATCGCCGTTGAACTCCATGACTCCGGCATGTCCGCACGTGCGTGCCATGGAGCAGACACCCGGTTGCTGTCCTACCCAGTTGGCGAGGGTAGAGTCGAAGAGTTGGATGTAGTATGTTCCCACATCTTCTTTGACCCATTCGTCGAACAGGCTGCAGAGGAAGTTTCCCCATTGTTCGGGTGTAACGGAAAAGTCGGCCAATGGTATTTGCCCGTCATCGGCCGGTGAAGCCAGGTGGCGTCCGTCGCTATGAGGCAGGATGCGTTCAACGATAGGTGCAAACTGAATGTAATGACAACCGATTCCCTTGAAGAACTGGTAGAATTTCAGAGGATAATCGGCATTGAAATCATTTACCACTGCCATGCCGTTCCATTCTACACCGTGCTTCTTCAGCAAGTTGATGCCTTGCATCACCTTATAGAATGAAGGACGTCCTTGTTTGTTCTTACGATATTCGTCGTGGAACTCTTGTGGCCCATCAATGGATACGCCTACTAACCAGTTGTTTTCCCTGAAGAATTCGCACCATTCGTCGGTGAGCAGTGTGCCGTTGGTCTGTATGCAGTTGTCGATGGTGCGGCCGTTTGCATATTTCTTCTGCAGTTCGACGGCACGTTTGTAAAACGACAAAGGACGCATCAGCGTTTCTCCTCCATGCCAGGTAAAAAGTACTTGTGGCATGGTCTGGGAATTGATATACTGTTCAATGAACTTTTCCAGCAGTTCTTCGCTCATTACGTGCTTGGGGTTATTTTTGTAGAGATTGGATTTCTCCAAATAGTAGCAATAGTCGCATGCCAGATTGCACACGGCTCCTACGGGTTTTAGCATCACGTAGAGTGGTTTGGCGAAAGGGGCATAAGTGGACATGTTCAGTTTGAATTGATTTTTTGATTAATTTATGTGCAAAAATACGTAAAGCAAATGAAAATACGTTTTTTGCCTCTTCCTTTATAAGGATTATTAATACCTTTGCAACGTGAAAATCATAAATCTTTGATATATGGTTAAGAAAGAGATAAGCTATATTCTACCATTTTTTATTGCATTGGTCCTGTTTTCTTCCTGTGGGCGCAACAAGTACAAGGTTGATGGGACTTCTTCCATAACAAGCCTTGACGGAAAAATGTTGTTCCTAAAAATATTTCAGGCAGACGGAGAATGGGCGACAGTTGATTCGGCTGAAGTGATTCACGGATTCTTTAATATGGAAGGACCGGTCGATTCGGTGATGATGGTGACTCTGTATATGGACGATGAAGGCATTATGCCTTTAGTGCTGGAAAACGGGAAAATCAAAGTAACGTTGTCCAACGATCAGTTGGTTGCCAAAGGAACTCCGTTGAATGATGCGCTTTATGAATTTATTGAGAAACGCAATTCGCTTGAGTTGAAGCTTGACGAAATAGACCGGAAAGAAGCACGTATGGTGCTGGACGGTGCCAACTTGGAGGATATACACGAGCAACTGAATAAGGAAAGTGAGGATCTAGTGAAGGAAATGAACGACTATGTGAAGGGATTCATTACCGACAACTATGAAAATGTATTGGGTCCCAGTGTATTTATGATGTTGTGCAGTACATTGCCTTATCCGGTGATGACTCCACAGATTGAGGATATTATGCGGACAGCTCCGACAAGTTTTAAAGAAAACTTTTTTGTGAAAGACTTTTTGTCGAAGGCAAAGGAGAATATGCAACTGATCGAAGAGCAGAAGAGACTTAGTTCGGTAGGAACAACGAACTGATTTTTGATCTTTTTATTCATTTCATTTCATTTCTTCCCGTATCATCCATTCGGATTCGTTCGAATGGGTTTGATACGGGATTTTTTGTTGTCCGAAAAGGTGGATGCGAAAACTTTAGGACAAACGAAGGTCGTATAGCTACTTGAAAAAATGGGCGCTGATTTTTTCTGTAGTTAAAGAAATATTTTTCCCTAACTGGAGAATTGTTTTTTCCCAGTTAATGGGGTATTTATCGGGAAGTAATGAATCGTACGGATTGTTTCAATTTTATTTTTCAAGGTACTTCCTGATCCTGATTCTTGACCATTCCCTTATACTTTTCAGGGAGTGCACTTTCTACGACGGCATAGGCTTCGGTAAGCGTGGCCTTGATATTTTCGGGACCTTTTCCTTTTGGAGGAATCGGATCGTGTATAGTCAGTATCAGGCGATGACGGTGTATCCATTTGCCGGTGCGGGGCAGGATCTCGAACGAACCATCGATGGTGACCGGTACGACAGCCAATTGCAGGTCGTCGGCCAGTTGGAAGGCACCGCGTTTGAAGTAGCCCATGTGTCCCGTAAACGTACGTGCCCCTTCGGGAAATACGACCAATGAAACGCCATCGGTCAGTGAGGATTCGGCCTGGCGCATGGTTGCCAATATCTTTTTGGGATTGCTGCGGTCCACGAAAATGTGTCCGGCGCTCTCGCAGGCTTTCCCTACAAAGGGGATTTTCCGCAGACTTTTTTTCATCATCCATTTAAAGTTACGACCTAAAAAACCGTATATCAGGAAGATGTCGAAGGCTCCCTGATGGTTGGGAACGAAGACGTACGAGGTATGTTTATGAACTTTTTCACGACCCTTTACTTCTACAGGGATCAGAAGCAGGTAACAGATCAGGCGTGACCATATTTTCCCGGGATAATAGCCCCAGAAGTGTGCTCCCCCTATCAGGGAACCAATGATGGTAACCAATGCTGTCAGAATGGTGAGTACCAGCAGGATGGGTAATGCAAAGCAGACTTGATAGATGTTGTAAAGTATCCTCATATTCTTCTTTTTCTTTAATCTCTGTTTTTATTATGGTTGCAAAGATAATATCGAATAATGGAATATGAGGTACGGGAAGAATATTTTTTTGCTGTCAGCCTTGCCGCTTCAGCTCGATGACGGTGATTTCGGGCCAAGCTCCAAGTCTGAAAGGCAGGCCTACATATCCGATGCCGATGTTGACGTACAGAGCACGGTTGCCTTCGTAATACATACCCTTCCATTCGGGGTAACGAAGAGTGGCCAATGAACGTCCGAACAGAATAATCTGCATGGCGTGGGTATGTCCGGCCAACATCAGTTCGATGTCCGATTGGGGCAGTACCTCCCGGTGCCAGTGTGTGGGATTATGACTTAATAGTATGCTGAACAAACCTTCTGTACCTTTCATGGCACGTGGCAGGTCGGCATGTTGGGGGAAAGGTGGTTCACCGTCGTTTTCTACGCCTATCAGGGCAATGCTGTCTCCATTGTGCCGGATAATGTCATGTTCGTTGTTCAGCAGTTTCCATCCCATGGCTTTCTGCTGTTCCATGAGGTATTGCAAATTCTGTTTCTCGTCATTTTCATTGGCCCAATGATAATAGGTACCATAATCGTGATTGCCTAATACGGAGTAAACGCCGTCGGGCGCATGAAGTTGTGACAGAATCTGCTGGAAGCCGTCCAGCTCATGACTTTGCTGGTTGACCAAGTCGCCGGTGAAAACGATCAGGTCGGCTTTCTGTGCATTGACCATATCCACCAGTTTTTGGATGGAAGCAGGATCTTTCTGCCAGCTTCCGATGTGAATGTCGGAAATCTGTACAATTCGGTAACCGTCGAATCCAGCGGGAAGGCGGTCGGAACAGTATTCTACTTGTTTCACTTCGAAACGTCTGATGCCTGCCAGTGCACCATAAATGATGCCTCCGAAACAGATGACAGCCAGCAACAGTCCGATGGCATTGAACGGTGTGCGAGGACAACGGCGTATGGCCCAATGTACCAGTATGCCAATCAGTGAGCAAAGCATAAAGATGGTTTTGGGAACAGCAAACAACATGATACCTACTGCCAGACGGCCAATGCTGTGGGTATGGTTGGATAATGCGTTGTCGCCGCTCAGATACATGTAGTAGATGTAGATAATCATCAGTAGCAGGGTGGGCAGCCAGTAGGAAAGTCGTACGCGGATGTTTCGGGTCTTTTTTATGATGTGTACAAAATAGATGTACACATCGGGTATCAGCAGGAAAATTACCAGTAAAAGTGTTATTCGGTGCATATGTCTTTCAGTTCTTCTATGTTCTTTTTAATGTTGTCTAAATGTTTGTAGATGCCTTTCCGGTAGAGCAGACCGATGACGAGGACATCGAGGATGAGGAAAACCGTGATGAGAAAAACCTGGGTACCGATGGCTTTCAGGTGATAGCCCATGATCCAATAGTTAAATGCATTGAACACAATAACCCATATGCAAAGGGCTATGATCTCATTGCGTGTCCACTGTCGGAAAGTTGTCATGCGTCGGCTTACTTCGGCTACAGACATCTCGTCAATGTGAGTCTGTTTATTCCAACGATAGGTTTTCCAGTCCCACCAGATGCCAATGACGATGCTGACGCCGATAAACAACAGAAACAGTGAGATTCTGGCTCTCATGTCTGAATCGTCCAGTACGACAGGCATTACGATCAGAGCCACTCCAAGCAGCAATAGAACAATACCACCTGTTACCATCGAAATACGTTGTAGTCCTAAAATCCGGCTTATGCTTCGTTTTGTCCCAGACTTACAGCCTTCGATGAGTTCCTTGATTTGTTTTCCATTGGCAATCTGTTCTTTTTGCAGTTGTTGATCCAATGTGTTCCACGATTTTTTCAGTTCCTCCAAATTCATATGTCTATTCCTCCTTGTTCATTTTTCTCAGTTTGTCTTTTATCCGGCTTAATTTGGTCGCTACATTGGTTAAGGTCAATCCGGTAATTTCTGCAATTTCCTCGTAGCTTTTATCTTCTAAATAGAGAAGCACGATCGATTTTTCCAATTGTCCCAAACGGTTTATCATGCTATATAACCGTTTTAGCATAACCTGTGTTTCATCAGTTTCTTCTATTCGGTCGGCTATTTGTGACAGCGTCACAATTTCGGGAATGTTTTTTTCTTTACGGATAAAACTGATGCAAGTATTCAAGGCTATGCGGTAGATCCAAGTCGAAATTTTACATTCGTTTCGAAACTTGGGATAAGCCTTCCACAGGTTGATAACTACTTCCTGATACAGATCGTTAAGGGTAGCATGAGGTGTAGTGTACAGATAGCACACTTTATAAATGACACGCTCATATTCCTGTATGAGAGTTACGAATTCTTGCTCTACATGATCCATTCCTTTTCCTGTATCAGTTTTTGCTTATTTACTTTGTACTCTATTAGTAGTATTATGTCGGTAAAAATCACAATACGGAGAAAAAACGTTGTGGCAAAGATAGAAAGATAATGCTGAAAACCATATTGAGGTAACATAATTTGTGAAAAAATCTGCAAGGTTCTATCCAAGAATGGTGAACCTTGCAGATTAGGAAAAAGTGTTATGAAGGATTGTTGAAGATTAAGTCCAAAACAGGGATTGTTTGGGCTTTTTTCATAATATTCATGAGAGAACTCTAAAATCAGTTATAGAACTTTCTCATAGGAAAAACTCCAATGGGGTAGCAGGTCTGGTTTTCGATCTTTTTAACCAATTTGGATGTTTCACCGCTGCAATCGTATATTAGCAGATAATTTTTAGTGGGGATTTCGCTTTCGCTGTAGGCATTTGATACAGCAATATATAAGTATTGGTTCGTAGGATCAACAGCTACATTACAGTTCAGATACTCGCCATCAGGAGCATCTTTTTTTGTATCAATGTAGTCAACAGCTTTCCAGGTACTAAGTGACAGGCGTCTCACTGTTGTACTGCCAGCTGCATAATACAGATAGTCGCCAGCCAATGCAATGCCGGGAGTGTTGAAGAATTCGGCTGAAATATCTTCTGCAATCTGTTTCTCTTTCGTAATTTCCCATTTATCCAAATCGACAAAATATAAATAGCTTTTCTTTTCACCTCCTCTGCCACAAGTAGCTAACATTACTTCACGTTCGCCGGTCTGGCAAATGCCGCTGATAAAATCTCCTTTCAGATCAGGCAATACACGGCTTACTTTGTTCATGCCTTTCGAAAACTCAATCAGGCGTGTGGTTTCCCAGAAACCTCCGCCGCCACAATACAAGTGGTCTCCTACACGAATAATACCTCGGGTACTGGCTACTCCTTCTACCGTATTGCCTTGGTTGCCGAAATGGAAGGAGCCTTCGATGATGTTCAAATCTCCCGTAGTACTGTCGAAACGGAATACGCCTTGTTCATCAGAAAAGAAAATATTTTGTTCGTCGAGAACTGCAATATTCTCAAGAGGGGTAGTGATCGGCATCATTTCTTCTGGATCAAGGCTTCCTTCAGGACGATGAAACTTGAGTTCATCCATTTTATATGCTTTTTCCCGTTTTAAAGTGACAGCATCGGCTATAACCAGTACTCCATCTCCTTCTTCACCATTAGGACTGTAGATGCCGTTACTTATCAGGTAGATTTTTCCATTATACATATAAAGATCTTGAGCTTCATTTCCAAAGGCGGTTCCATTCACTTTTTTATAGCTGTTTTCTTCAATAGTACCTTCTGGGCTGATATAGGTGATAGTACTGTTTTGTGAGACACGTGCTCCCTGGTTCAGGATTATCACTCCATCCGGATGGGCATATCCGTCCAGATAGGTTGTCTCGTCGTTGGAGTCGTTGGAATCGCCGGGAGTTTCATCAATCGTATCGGAAGAACATCCGGTTACCAAAGTCATTGTGCAGAAGCTGGCTATACAAGCCAGCATGATTGTTTTATTTATTTTCATCTTTCAAGTCTCTTTATCAATTAATTTTCGGGATAGAAATAACATCCGGCAGGGAAGTTTGTATAATTTTCGTATTTGGCAGCAGGGGCATCCTTACTTGCGTTAAAATCGAATGCCCATATCTGGTTGGTTTGGAACTGGGCATATGATTTGATGGTGTTGATGTATACCTGTCCAGTTTTAGGATGAACAGCTATGTTATTGTAAAGCATTCCTGCATTATTGTCTAAGGTATTCAAGTCACAAAGAATTTCTTCAGAATCAAGTCCGCTTGTTTCATCCAGTTCTGGATCATCATTGAAATTCATCTGGTAGATTGTTGTTCCATCAGCGTAGTAAAAAGTGTTTCCTTTAACAGCGAAACCCATACCAGATGAGCCAACCGAAGGCTGAACACTTATTTGACGTTGTATAGTTTCGCGGGTTGTCGGATTAAATTTGCTGATGGCGCTCTTACCGGCACCGAACGACATGACCCATATATCGCCGTCGTCGGCAGGCTTAATACCCAGTACCGTGTTGATTTGGCACGAGAGGGTATATGGGAAAAGTATTTTTTTCACAGAGTCGTCCTCTGGCGTAATTTCAATGATACCGCTGATTAATCCTGGTTTGTACGTATAAACCTTTCCATCTCTGGTGAAAAACTGAGATTTTGGGGCTTGTTCGGTTCCTTCTACAAATTTCAATTCTTTTGAAGACATATCCAGATGTTTAATTCCCTCATTGTCTCGAATGTATACGTGTTGCTCATCAATGACGGCAATGTGGCTTGGCCAATCTATTCCAGGAAGTTCGGCATTGCTGAATGCTATTTCTTTTTTTAATGTTTTGGCATTTACTACTATCAGCATTCCGTCGTTGTCGAAGTGGCTGCCTACGGCATTCATGTCTCCGTTTTGTGAAATTATATAGATCTTTCCGTCGCAAAAGGCCATGTCTTGTGCAACGTTGCCAAGTTCAGTCCCATTGACAGCTTTATAAGCATCATCGATGACATAGCCTTCAGGAGTGATGTACGTCAGCGAACCGTTTTCGGTTGTCATGTTACCTTCATTCAATACAAAAGTTCCGTTAGGGTCATCAAATGAGTTTAAACAGTATAAGTCAACCTTTGATGAAATTTTTTGTTCGCCTTCTCCTTGTACGTTTACTGTCAGTGTAATTTTCGATACTGCATTTTCAGAAGCTTGTATGCTGATGGAGTGGTTAGTTTCGTCTACTTGTGCGTTCCAGCCTTCGGGTAGTGTGGCAATGTTTATTGCATTCGCATTTTGGGCAGAATATTCTAATTGATAGCTTTGTCCAGGTATGACAAAGAAAGGGGTGGTCTCATCAAGTTGGGTTATCCATTCGAATTCTGGCGCAAGTGCTACAGGGGAATCCTTATCGTCACTACAGCTTGTAAAAAACAATACGTTAACAAATAAAATGACGGCCCATAGTGTCTTCAGCCTCATGTTAAATAAAACTTTCATTACTTTTTTGATTTAGATTAATAATTGATTATTAATAAAATAGCTTTTTAAAATCAACAGTTGGAGAAAGTTTAAGTGTTTCTTGAAGACTTGTCTGACATATAGATATAGCCATATAATCACAACAAATCACATATCATGTTGATGATATGATTTGAAAATGTGACCGGTAATCTTACAATAATGCAAATTATACAGGGCACAATAATTCATATCCCGAATTGAAGGATATGCAAACACTAAAAAATTATCCAGCATTCTGCTAATGCACCAAATCGAACTGTCCTCGCGTCCGATTTATCTTAAATGATGGCAGGTCTTCTGACTGACTCTCGTCTTTGACTCCTTCCCGGTTTTACCCAGTGGCATAAGTATTTGTCAAAGCCGATAAAAAAAGAGCTTCACAGCAGCGGGACTGTTCGGGACTTTCACCCGATTCCCTTTTAATCCGTATAGCCGAACGGCCACACAGAACCAATCGGCCGCAAAGATAGAGATGATATGTGAAGCCAATGAATGAATTAAAGAATATTATAATTAATAAACTTTTAGAAAGAAGATGTGGTTCGTCGCCGGAAAAGCTACCGAGACGGATGAGTAAAAAGAATGCTTAAACCTGCCTTGTGGAGAGGAATTTTCGCATTTCACAAGCCGGAATTTGGCGGCGTTGGGCGTAATCGTTGAGTTGTTCATCATCAACTGCTCCTATAGAGAAATAATGAGCCGCTGGATGAGAAATCATTAGGCCGCAAACTGATGCATGGGGATGCATGGCACCGTTTTCGGTAAGCGTGATGCCGATTTGTTTCATATTTAGTAATTGATCGAGCAGGAAACTGACTGATTGATCGGGTAGTGAGGGATAGCCAACGGCAGGGCGAATACCTTGAAACTTCTCGGCTAAGAGTTCGGGGATCGTCAACGATTCGTTGGGAGCGTATCCCCAGGCGTATTTACGTACGTATTCGTGCATTTTTTCGGTGGCAGCTTCGGCTAAACGGTCGGATAAGGTTTGTGCCAGGAGATGTTGGTAGGGATCATTATTATAAGATTTTTCGGCTGCTTGTCCGGCTGTGGAGGCAAAAAGTCCGATGGTATCAGTAATGCCAGATGATAGTGGACGTATAAAATCGCTCAGGCAGAGATATGGAGTACCGTCAGGGTGGGGTGTCTGTTGCCGTAATAGGGGAAATAGAGTACCTTCAATAATGAAATTATCACCGTAGGAATTGGCACGGCACAGCCTGAAAAGGCTGTGTACCATGTGTCCTTCTTCATCCAGATGATTGAGCATATTACACGCTTCCTTGTACAGCTGTATAGCTTCGGCTGCTTTTGGGTGCTCTTCTTCGGAGAAAGAGGACAACCACATAGCATGACAAGCTTCACAGCTATGAATATCGGCTATGCCGGCATAGCGAGGTTGGAAGCCCCAAGCATGAAAAAAATAGATCCAGTTGATATAGGGAGCTACATCGTGGATTCGGTAAGTGAGTATCATGTTTTTTCTGTTTACAAAGAAAAGATCACATGTCGAAACGGAGCTCTTCTCCCCGATAGTTGTCATCAACAAAGCCGTCGCTATATACCGTATGACCATTAACTATTGTTCTTTCTACTTTCCACTCAAAGCTGCGTCCCTCAAGTGGACTCCATCCACATTTGCTTTGGATGAGATGTTTCTCCAATGTCCATGGACAATTTGGGCGAACTAATACCACGTCAGCCTTATAGCCTTCGCGAATGAAACCTCGTCCTTGGATGTGGTATAGTTGGGCTGGGGCATGGCACATTTTTTGTATTACCTTTTCGATGGTAAATACACCTTCATTGACCAATTGCAACATGCTTATAAGTGAGAATTGTATCATTGGCATGCCTGACATAGCTTTTAATGCTCCACCTTTTTTCTCGGTAATGAGGTGGGGGGCATGGTCGGTGGCAATGACGTCTATTATGTCGGCATTAACAGCTGCACGCAGGGCGTCACGGTCAGCTTTGGATTTGACGGCGGGGTTACACTTTATGAGGGTGTCCAAGGTGCGATAGTCGGCTTGGCTGAATATGAGATGGGCAATACAGGCTTCACCTGTAATCTTTTTGTCGCAGACAGGACCTGCCTTTAATAACTTAAGTTCACGGGCTGTTGAAAGGTGGAGCACATGTAACCGGGCACCGGTCTCACGTGCTAATTGTACCGCTAAACTTGATGAGGCATAACAAGCTGCAGACGAACGTATGTTGGGATGTTTGTTAACGGGTATGTCATCAGCATCGGCATACATGGCTTTGTATTTTTCTGTATTGCGACGTATGGTGGCAGGGTCTTCGCAGTGTACAGCGATGATCATGTCAGTACTTCCAAAGATGGTACGCAGGCTTTCCATACGATCGACCAGCATATTGCCGGTACTGGATCCCATGAACAATTTGATGCCACACACGCGGTGTTTGTCGATCTTGCTAAACTCGGTATAATTGTTGTTGGTCGCACCAAAATAACATGAGTGGTTAACGATACACTTTTCGTTCAACAGTTCGAGTTTGGCATTGAGGGCATCGATTGTGACGGTTTGTGGATTGGTATTGGGCATATCCATGATGCTGGTTACGCCACCTGCAGCTGCTGCCCGACTTTCGCTCGATATGTCAGCTTTGTGTGTCAGTCCCGGATCACGGAAATGTACGTGATCGTCAATAATACCTGGTAGCAGGTAGCATCCGGTTGCGTCAATGGTTTCGTCGCAAGGAGCAGAAAGAGGTTTTCCGTGTGTCAGTACTTCGGTAATGTATCCTTGGTCGCTGATGACAATAGAGCCTTGTGTAGTTTCGCCCTCATTGACGATAAGGGCATTATGTATAAGAATACGTTTCATTATGATAAAGGTTGGAAGTTTGAATGCTTGTTAATATACCTTTTACTATATGCCTTTCGGATATTTTTTAAACCAACTATCCCATTTTAATCGAATAACTCCGAAAACAGCTTCTCCGAAAATGCTACTGTTCATTTTAGAGGTACCTAATTCACGGTTAATGAAGATAACGGGAACTTCTTTTATTTGGAATCCACATTTATATGCAGTAAATTTCATTTCTATTTGAAACGCATATCCTTTGAAGCGAATACTGTCAAGCTGGATGGTTTCCAAAACTTTACGGCGATAGCATACAAAGCCTGCTGTGGTATCATGGATTGGCAGTCCGGTGATGATGCGCACATATTTGGAGGCAAAGTAAGACATCAATACACGTCCCATGGGCCAGTTTACGACATTAACTCCACTGACGTATCGTGAACCGATAGATACGTCTGCTCCATTTTTTGCACAAGCTTCGTACAGGCGTGGCAGATCTTTAGGATTGTGGCTGAAGTCAGCATCCATTTCGAAGATATATTCGTAGTTATGTTCAAGAGCCCATTTGAAACCTGCAATATAAGCGGTACCTAATCCCAACTTTCCACGGCGTTCGACCATGAAGAGACGTTCAGGAAACTCATGTTGAAGTGTTCGTACGATAGAAGCGGTACCGTCAGGAGAGCCGTCTTCGATGACAAGGATGTGAAATCCATGTTCGAGGCTGAAGACGGCACGGATGATGTTTTCAATATTCTCCCGCTCGTTGTAGGTCGGAATGATAACTATACTGTCTGAAGTCTGCATATCACCTGTGAGTTAGTTTCGGTTATTATATGGTTGCTGAACTTGTATTTTATAAAATACTGAGTTTCCTTCTCAATCTTGTCTAAAGCAAAGCTGGCCTTCCTTTTTTATCAGAGGTATTGCCTCCTCCTTATTATATGGAGAACAAAAATACTGTTTTTTCCGTCAACGACGAATAAATCGCGTGGATTATTTCGTATTTTTGTGCCAGAATTAGTACGATGACAATGACTATTACTGAACTTCAGCAACTTTATGCAGCTCATCCCAATGTGGATGGTATAATACGATTATTAAAAGATTCTTCAGTCAGACACTTATATTGTAGCGGATTGTGTGCCTCGTCTGCTTCATTATTCGCGTCGGTGGCTGTTCAGCAGGCTGAATGCCCGTTTGTTTTTGTGTTGGGCGATTTGGAGGAAGCCGGCTATTTCTATCACGATCTTGTACAAATATTGGGTGCAGACGATGTTTTGTTTTTCCCTTCATCCTTTCGGCGAGCTATTAAGTATGGACAGAAAGATGCAGCTAACGAAATATTGCGAACAGAAGTGTTGAGCCGTTTGGAGAAGGATGGGAAACGTGTCTGTGTGGTAACTTATCCTGATGCTTTGGCTGAAAAGGTAGTTTCGCGTAAGGAGTTGGATGATAAGACACTGAAACTGCATGTGGATGAAAAGGTGGATATGGATTTTGTTCGGGAAGTATTGCGTAATTACGGATTTGAATATGTGGATTACGTATATGAACCTGGGCAGTATGCGGTGAGAGGAAGTATTATTGATGTGTTTTCGTTTTCTTCGGAATATCCTTATCGTATCGATTTTTTCGGTGACGAAGTAGAGAGTATTCGCTCGTTTGAGGTAGAAACCCAGTTGTCGAAAGAAAAAAAGGAAAGTATTGTCATCGTACCGGATTTGAGTCATAATCTGGAAGCAGGAGGAAACGGTGGAATGGTGTCGTTACTCGATTTTCTACAAACCGATACTGTATTGGCTATGCGTGATTTTCTTTGGTTGCGCGAACGCATACAGAATGTGCATGACGAGTCGTTGACACCACAGGCGATTGCCGCCCGCGAGGCAGAAGAAAATGGAGCCATTCAGTTGGACGGCAAGTTGATAGATGGAGGTGAATTTACGGCACGGGCTCTTGATTTCAGGAGAATGGAATTTGGAAATAAACCGACAGGAACACCGGATGCTGTCTTGAATTTCAATACATCGGCTCAACCTATTTTCCATAAAAATTTTGATCTTGTAGCACAGAGTTTCAAGGAATATATTGCCAATGGCTATACAATTTATATATGTAGTGACAGTACAAAACAGACGGATCGTATTCGAGCCATATTTGAAGACCGGGGCGATAATATTTCCTTTACGGCAGTAGAACGTACTTTGCACGAAGGTTTTGCCGACAATGATTTGCATTTGTGCATCTTTACCGACCATCAGTTATTCGACCGTTTTCATAAGTATAATCTGAAGAGCGATAAGGCACGGAGTGGGAAGGTTGCTTTGAGCTTGAAAGAACTCAATCAGTTCACCCCGGGCGACTATGTAGTACATACGGATCACGGTGTCGGACGATTTGCAGGACTTGTTCGTATTCCGAATGGAAATACGACTCAGGAAGTGATGAAGTTGGTGTATCAGAATGATGATGTTGTGTTTGTTTCCATTCATTCTTTGCACAAAGTTTCTAAATATAAAGGTAAAGAAGGCGAAACACCTCGTCTGAATAAATTAGGAACAGGTGCCTGGGAGAAATTGAAAGACCGCACCAAAACCAAAATAAAAGATATAGCTCGCGATTTGATAAAACTCTATTCGCAACGTCGCGAAGAAAAAGGTTTTCAATTCAGTCCCGACAGTTTTTTGCAGCGAGAGCTTGAAGCCTCTTTCATTTACGAAGATACTCCCGATCAGAGTAAGGCTACAGCCGAAGTAAAAGCCGATATGGAAAGTGCACGGCCGATGGACAGACTGGTTTGTGGTGATGTAGGTTTCGGTAAGACGGAAGTGGCAATACGTGCTGCGTTTAAGGCTGTGACCGATAATAAGCAGGTTGCCGTGTTGGTGCCAACTACTGTGTTGGCTTACCAGCATTATCAAACTTTTAAGGAACGATTGAAGGATTTGCCTTGTAAAGTAGAATACTTAAGCCGTGCCCGTACGTCTGCACAAGCTAGGGCAGTAATCAAGGGATTGGCAGCCGGTGAAGTCAATATTTTGATCGGTACGCACCGTATCCTGGGTAAGGATGTGAAGTTTAAGGATTTGGGCTTGCTCATTATTGATGAGGAACAAAAGTTTGGAGTCAGTGTAAAGGAAAAACTCCGTCAGCTTAAGGTGAATGTGGATACGTTGACCATGACAGCTACTCCCATTCCGAGAACTCTGCAATTTTCACTGATGGGAGCCAGAGATTTGTCGGTCATACAGACACCTCCGCCCAACCGTTATCCGGTTCAAACCGAGGTACATACTTTCAATGAAGAAGTGATAACGGATGCCATTAATTTTGAAATGAGCCGTAACGGACAAGTCTTTTTCGTAAATAACCGCATCTCTAATTTGGTGGAACTGAAAGCTATGATCGAACGTAATATTCCCGATTGTCGCGTTTGCATTGGTCATGGACAGATGGAACCGGCCGAATTGGAGAAGATAATCTTAGATTTTGTGAATTATGATTATGATGTATTGATAGCTACTACTATTATCGAAAGTGGCATTGATATTCCCAATGCCAATACCATCATCATCAATCAGGCGCAAAACTTCGGATTGAGCGATTTGCATCAGATGCGCGGTCGGGTAGGACGGAGCAACAAAAAGGCGTTTTGTTACTTGCTGGCTCCACCTTTATCGTCGCTGACGCCTGAAGCTCGACGTCGTTTACAGGCCATTGAAAACTTCTCAGATCTTGGAAGCGGCATTCATATAGCTATGCAGGATCTTGATATTCGAGGTGCAGGTAACATGTTGGGAGCCGAGCAAAGCGGTTTTATTGCCGATTTGGGTTATGAGACTTATCAGAAGATTCTGACCGAAGCTGTACGTGAGTTGAAGAATGAAGAGTTTTCAGATCTTGTCGCCGAAGAGCAACAGGCTGCTGATGGAAGTGGACAGATTACAGGCGAACAGTTTGTTGATGAGTGTCAGGTGGAAAGTGACCTGGAGTTGTTGCTCCCTGCCGATTATGTGACTGGAAGCAGTGAGCGAATGTTGCTTTATCGCGAGTTGGACGGTTTGGTATTGGACAAGGATGTAGAGGCATTCCGAGCACGTTTGGAAGACCGTTTCGGTCCAGTTCCGCCAGAGACACAAGAACTACTCCGTATTGTGCCGTTGCGTCGTCTGGCTGCCCGGCTCGGAGCGGAGAAGGTATTTCTTAAAGGAGGTCGTATGACTTTATTTTTTGTGTCCATACCCGATAGTCCGTATTATCAGAGTCAGGCTTTTGGTAAAGTGATTGCTTATATGATGAAATATACTCGTCGTTGCGATTTGCGTGAGCAAAACGGAAAACGCAGTATGCAGATCAAAGACGTCACTTCGGTAGAAGAAGCTGTTCACGTGTTGCAGGAAATGTTTGCCATGCAGGTTGAGGAATAATCAGGGGATGTCTTTATGATTTCTTCTTCGGTATTCCATGGGTGATTTCTTCTTTTGTGCCTTAAAAAATTTACAGAAGGAGGCCTGATCTGAAAAATGCAATTCTTCAGCAATCCGGCTGATGGGGATACTGTCGTCATCGAGCATATGTAGCGCATGTCCCATGATTTCATCGCAGATGATGTTATGCGGAGTCTTTCCTGTCATTTTTCGTATGGTGCGTGTCAGGTGCTTGGCGGAGATGCATAAGGCATCTGCATAGAAACCTAATTGGTGTTCGGTTGCAAAATTGGCCGAAACGAGTTTCATGAAGTTGAGCGTAATGAGGTCCTGTTTGCTGATGTAGGAGGTAGATTGTTCTACGTCTTTTTCTTGTGCAAACATTATGTTTCCTAATTCGAGGCTGAAACTTTTGAAATAAAGTTGTGCCAACTCCTGACGGTAATAATGTGTCGGAGTAGCAAGTGTATTTTTCAATAAAATCAGTTGATTTTCGAGTAATGCGCTATCTTGTGGAGAAAAAATGCGGATGGGAATTGTTTGACGTTCGGTCATTCGGTTTAGTGGGCCGGGACGAAGGTTTTTCCTGACTTTATCACTTTTTTCTAATATTCTCATGAACCTGCCCTACAGGTATCTGTAGCGGTGTTTTTAAGTCTAATTTGGGTGACGCACGGGAATTTTGTATCTTCGTACTATGTTTGTACGTAGGAAAAAGAACCGATCCGGTTCGACCAGTGTTGTTGTAGCCGATAAGAGTTCCGGTAGATTTACGGAACTCCATGTCATTGGTATTGGTACAACCGAGGATGAAATTCGTCAACTTGTAAATGAAGGGAAGAAATGGATAGCCCATTACGGTGGACAGCAAACCATAACCTTCCCTGGTGACGAGGGGGAAAAACTAAGACGGAAAGAGGATTCAATGACTGATTACATTGTATCCAATATAATAAGTACTTCTCTGAAATCACCTCAGAGAATCATCAATAAAGTTTACGATAAAATAGGATTCAACATCATACAGGATGAGGAACTACGCCATCTTGTAGTATCCAGAATATGCTCTCCCATGAGCAAGAAGGCTACAGTAGATTATCTGAGGCGGCATTTCAAGGAAGAAGTCAGTTTACAGAAAATTTATCGTTATCTTGATAAGTTATATAATACCCAACAGGAACTCGTACAGGAGATAAGTGTTAAGCATACCAAAAGCTTGTTTGGTGGTAACCTGGGAATCCTTTTCTACGATGTCACGACTCTGTATTTTGAGACAACGAATAAAGACGAGTTACGTGAATCCGGTTTCTCCAAAGATGGTAAGAATGCAAATTCACAGGTCGTTTTAGGGCTTCTTGTCAGTCGTGGAGGATATCCTTTGTCGTATTCTCTGTTCAACGGTTCACAATATGAAGGATATACGATGCTCCCCATCGTAGATGACTTTGTTCAAAGATTTAATCTCGGCAAGGATTTTGTCGTAATTGCAGATTCCGGTCTAATGAACGCAAAGAATGTAAAGCTGCTCCGTGACGGGGGATATAAGTATATAATAGGTGCCAGGATAAAGAAGGAATCTGGCCAGATGATGGAGAAAATAATTGCAACAGAGCATCGGTGTGGGGCATTCAATGATATCAAATACCCGGATGGAGACAGACTGATTGTGGGATACTCTGATGAAAGGGCAAAAAAGAATGCATTCGATAGAGAACAAGGTGTAGAACGGCTCAGAAAACGTTATTCTAAGGGAACACTGACGAAGGCGGATATCAACAAACGAGGCTACAATAAGTTCCTTTCAGTCAGTTCTGGAGTTACAGTAAGTATAGATGAAGAAAAGGTAAAGGAAGATGCAATATGGGATGGATTAAAAGGGTATAAGACAAATACGAATCTAAGTCCAGAGAAAGTCCATGAAGCTTATCAGAATCTATGGAATGTGGAACGGTCATTTCGTATTACGAAAGGTACGCTGGATGTAAGGCCGATGTTTCACTTCACGACCAAAAGAATCGAAGCTCATGTTTGTATATGTTTCGTTGCTTTGAAAGTCTATAAGGAACTTGAAAGACTATTAAAATTGTCCGGCTGTCCATACTCCGTAGATGAAACACTAAAGATAGCCGAGACTATAGTTACTATTGAGATTGCACGTCCGGAGAATAAAGACACTATAACAAAAACTCTCTGCCTCACAAAGGAGGAGAAAGCTATAGCATACCTCATCAATACAGACAACTGGCTGGAGTTATGATTTGGGTGACGCAATGATAAAGTCAGGGAGGAGTGTGGAGCTAACACGTCAGAAGGCTCGTAATTGGGAACGTGAGAGGCATGATAGTTGGCTTAGGATATATGCAATAAGGTTGGAACCTAATGTATATGTCGTTACTGGAGGAGCTATAAAATTGACAAAAACCATGCAGGATAAGGAACATACCATGATAGAACTGAATAAGTTGAACAAGTGTAAGGAGTTCCTTAAACGACATGGTGTGTTTGATAAGGATAGTTTCATCGACTTAAACATGGAGGAATAAACTATGAGCAAAACGATTGATTTTTTGAAGGAGCATGAAAGTAGTGTACCTTCAAAGTTCCAAGAAAATGCAGCCTGGAGACGTGAAAACCGTGAATGGCTGAAATGGTCTCGTGATGTTGCTTTATCATTGGTTGACTATATGGAAACAAATGGAATTAATCGAAATGGATTGGCTGAACGTCTTGGGGTTACTCCTCAATATGTAAGTAAGATGTTGTCGGGCAAGGTTAACTTTTCATTTAAAAGCATTGCTGAGATAGAAAGTAAACTCAATATCAGATTGCTGAATATTATGGAACCGGCATAAAATAATCGTACTGATAATAGCCGGATGTGTCGAATTTTGGGAAGAACTTTTTTCATTTGATATAGGATTCATATTTCTGTTGGGGCAGGGAATCCCAGATTTTCCGGTTTTGCACGTTTTTGCACGCTCGTTTTCTAGGCTATTCGGATAGGTTTTCGGAGCTTTGAGGCTGTTAAACCTAAAAATTAAACATATGAATTTCATTAACACGACTACTTTTGTAAAGAGACTTTTTACAGTGCTGTGGGTGATGGGCCTTTTGCTTGTCACCGCTTGCAGGGACAAACAGGTGAGTGACGGTCAGGTGACGAATATTGATTTGACGAATCCGGCACAAAAGAAGCTGAATATGTCGGAATTTGTAAGCGGAATACAATACATCCCGCTGGAGACGTCGGACGACAACCTGATGGGTAACGTTGACCAGCTTCTGTTTGCGCACAATAAAATAATCATTGTGGACAATAAGACCGCTTCCATTTTTTTCTTTGACGACGTTAAAAGCGGAAATGTGCTTTATACAGCCATGCAACTTTGTTGGGCGAATCCTGAGGTGGCATGGACTTAAAACTTTGACGAAGAAGTTGATATGATTCTCCTTGCAATGCCCATGCCATTAACCCTAAGCCTTTAACTTTAAATCCTAAACCTTAACTCCTGAGGCTTTTTTCGCTTTATATTCTTTGAATTATATTTTAGAAAGATTATCTTTGTAAAAGATATATTTTATGGAATATGGATTTCGCGAATTTTATAGATAGGAAAGATTATCTTGAAAGGGTAGAAAATGCCTTACGAAGGGAAAAGCCTCAGTTTATTGTCATTTATGGACGAAGAAGAATAGGCAAGTCTAAACTTATTAAGGAAGTCATGGATTGGCAGCGGAGAGACATTTATTTTTTAAGCGACCAGACCAATGAAGCTAATCAGCGTATGTTGTTTGCAAAGACAGTTACTTTGGGAGGAATAGAAGACTTCGACAAAGTGACATATCCTGATTGGGAAACGGTTTTGCGTGCTTTAAACCGGCAGGTTGCGGAAAAAAGTACTATCTGCCTTGATGAATTTCCCTATCTTGTCAAAAGTTGTCCTTCTTTACCATCCGTTATACAAAAACTGCTTAATGAAAAATGTCTGAAATTCAATCTGATAATCTGTGGCTCTTCTCAACAGCTGATGCAAGGCTATATACTTGACCGGAAAGAGCCATTATATGGGCTGGCAGATGAAATCATACGTCTGACACCTATTCCCGTGCGGTATATCGGACAAGTGCTTGGTTGTGATGCGGAGCAGGCAATAGAAGAGTATGCAGTATGGGGAGGAATCCCCCGGTATTGGGAATTGAGAGCCGATTATGAGGACAATGAGACCGCGATTGAAAAGTTGCTATTGGACAACAAGGGCTTTTTGGCAGACGAGCCGTTACGACTGTTAAGGGATGATATGCGTGATACCGTGCAGGCATCTACACTGCTTTCGATTATTGGTAATGGTGCTAACCGCCTTTCGGAGATAGCCGGAAGGGTGGGGAAGGGAGCTACTCAGATTACTGAACCTTTAGGTAAACTGAGAGAATTGGGTTATATACGTCGGGAAGTTCCATTTGGAGAAGATGAAAAGAAAAGCAAGAAAGGAATATACCGTATCAACGATAGCCTGCTGGCTTTTAATTACAGGTTTGTCGCACCTTATAAATCGATCCTTGAATTGGGACGTACGGAGACCGTTTTAAATCTTGTAAAGGCACAATTCTCAGGATATGTGGGCGATTGTTGGGAACATCTTTGCCGCCAATATGTTAGTGGCAGCGTGATCGACGGCATTGCATACAGTATGGCTTCACGATGGTGGGGAAAAGTTTTCACTGAAGAAAACAAGGACGGTGAAATGGTAGAGCTTGATGTGGTAGCAGAATCATTAGATAAGAAGCATGTCATCATCGGAGAATGTAAATGGACTAACAGGGAAGATGCATTAAGACTTGTAAGCCGTCTTGAAGCAAAAATAAAGTATCTGCCTTTTATTAAAAAAAAGCAAAGCGTGCATATTATGCTATTCTTAAAGAACGAACCGCAAAACAAAGATGCTGCGAGGATTTTATATCCGGCGGATATATTACAAGAATAATAAAAAGTCAATTAAAGGTTGAAATATATTCTTCGGGATACAGATGGCACATGGATATTTTTTTCTGTTTGATATACCTGTATAGTGTGTGCATGTCCTCAATCCTAAACCTTAACTCTTATCGTACATCCGCCCCCCACATCATCTTGTTGCGGAGCGTGTCGAAGAAAATGTGGTTGTAGCGTTTGACGACCTTTATGCTGTAGTCGGCTCGTGCGATGTGCAGCCTTGTCCCTTCCTTGCACGACTCGCTTCGTCCGTCGATGGCCACCAGAAAGTTGTGGCTGCGGCTTTCGACTTCGAGGGTGATTTCCCAGTCGTCGCAGATGACGATGGGACGCACGTTCAGGCTGTGGGGTGCCACGGGGGTGATGGCGATGGTCTGGCTGTGGGGCACCATGACAGGGCCGCCCACGCTGAGCGAGTAGGCAGTGGAACCGGTAGGCGTGGCAATGACTAATCCGTCGGCCTGGTAAGTGGTGAGGTGGGCACCGTTAATATAAGTATGTATGCTGATCATGGACGAACTGTCGTGCTTCAGTACGGCAATCTCATTGAGGGCATAGGGTTCTTGAAACACATGCCCGCCGTCGCAGCGCAGCTGAAGCACACTGCGTTCTTCTACCGTATAGTGATGGTTGTAGATTTCGTCGAAGGTATCTTCCATCTCGTCCGGCGAAATATCGGCCAGGAAACCTAATCGGCCGGTGTTGATGCCCAATATCGGAATGTTTTTTTTGCCTACCTGGCTGGCCGCCTTCAGAAAGGTGCCGTCGCCACCGATGCTGATGACCATATCCGCCTGGAAGTTATCGCCGTCGAACAATTCGGCAGGAGGAATGTTTAAATGGAGATCGGCTGTGAGAAAATGGTGAAACTCGCGGCTGATGCAAAGTTCGGCTTTGCGTTGGTGGAGTATCTGCAGAAGGGTCTCTGCATGGGATGATTTGCTTGCTTGATAGGTGTTTCCGATAATGGCAAATTTCATATTCAGTCTGTTATTATACGTTGCAAAGATGCCATTTTTTTCTCAGATTGCTGACAACTTATCGCTATTATTTGTATTTTTGCCGCAAACTATAGAACGTATTATGACAAGATTAAGCGTAAATATAAACAAGATTGCTACGCTGCGTAATGCCCGCGGTGGGAATGTACCGAATGTGGTGAAAGTGGCATTGGATTGTGAAAACTTTGGGGCTGACGGCATTACTGTTCATCCCCGTCCGGATGAACGGCATATTCGCCGGAGCGACGTTTATGATTTGCGCCCTTTGCTTCGTACCGAATTTAATATAGAAGGTTATCCTTCGCCCGAATTTATTGACCTGGTACTGAAAGTGAAACCTCATCAAGTGACACTGGTGCCCGACAGTCCAACGCAGCTGACCTCGAATGCCGGATGGGATACGAAAGCTAATCAGAGTTTCCTGTCGGAAGTGCTGGATACGTTCAACGGTGCGGGCATCCGTACATCGGTCTTCGTGTCGACCGACCCGGAAATGATAGAATACGCGGCCAAGGCAGGTGCCGACCGTGTAGAACTCTATACCGAACCTTATGCCAGTGCCTATCCGAAAGATCGGGAAGCTGCCGTGGCTCCTTTTGTGGAGGCAGCCAAGGTGGCACGCAGTCTGGGACTGGGGCTGAATGCCGGACACGACCTGAGTTTGGTGAACTTGAACTATTTTTATAAAAACATTCCCTGGCTGGACGAAGTTTCCATCGGTCATGCGCTGATATGCGATGCGTTGTACCTGGGACTGGAACGTACTATTCAGGAATATAAAAACTGTTTACGCTGATGAACCTGATGCTTTTATGGGCCCAAGTGGCTCCGGCGCTTGCCGATTCGATTGCCGGTGCCAACCCGGTGTTGACACCTGTCAACACACCCGACGAGATGAACCTGTGGAGTATGGCCATGAAAGGTGGCTGGATCATGATACTGCTGGGGCTGATGTCCCTGCTGTGCTTCTACATTCTGTTTGAACGCAACTATGTCATCCGGAAAGCCGGCAAGGAAGATCCTCAGTTTATGGACAAGATAAAAGACTACATACTGAGTGGTGAACTGAAGGCTGCCATAGCCTATTGCCGCAGTGTGGATACGCCTTCGGCACGTATGATTGAAAAAGGTATCAGCCGCTTGGGACGTCCGGTGAACGATGTACAGGCTGCCATCGAGAATGTGGGTAACTTCGAAGTGGCCAAACTGGAAAAAGGTATGACGATCATGGCAACAATTTCGGGTGGTGCGCCGATGCTGGGATTCCTTGGGACGGTGACCGGTATGGTACGTGCTTTCTGGCAGATGGCCAACGCCGGTAACAATATCGACATCACACTGCTTTCGAGCGGTATTTACGAAGCCATGATTACAACTGTGGGTGGCTTGATTGTTGGTATTATTGCCATGTTTGCCTATAACTATCTGGTGACGCTGATTGACGGCGTGGTGAATAAGATGGAAGCCAAGACAATGGCCTTTATGGACTTATTGAATCAACCTTCATGTTAAAGCGCAGAGTCAAAATATCACCCAATTTCAGCATGGCGTCCATGACGGACCTCATCTTTCTGTTGCTGATATTCTTTATGATTACTTCGACCATGGTGTCGCCCAATGCCATCAAGGTGTTGTTGCCACAGGGTAAACAGCAGACATCGGCCAAGCCTTTGACGCGGGTGATTATCGATAAGGATCTGAATATGTATGCGGCGTTCGGCAACGACAAGGAACGTAGCCTTACGGTAGAGGAACTGACTCCTTTCCTGAAGGAATGTGCAGCCCGTGAACCGGAGATGTATGTGGCACTTTATGCCGATGAATCGGTGCCTTATCGTGAAATTGTGAAGGTGTTGAATATAGCCAATGAAAATCATTTCAAGATGGTGCTTGCCACCCGTCCGCCTGAGAACAGGTGAGAGGAAAGGTGCGTATGCTCCATCGTTAATTGTCAATAATAAGAATAACAGATAGACCGATGCTCTCTTCCAGGAAAAAAGCAAAGTATGTAGGACTGACAGGCGCTCTGCTGGTGCATGTGGCTGTTGTTGCCTTTCTGTTGCTGGTGGGGTTTAGCCTACCTGAAAAGATGGAGGAAGACGGTATGCCCGTGATGTTGGGTGAAGTGCCCGACGCATGGGGAGCGGCCGACCCATCGCTGGTGGAGGTGGACGTGGTGCCTGAAGAAACGGCTCCCGAAGTGGAGGAGGCTGCCGAACAGGATATTATCACGCAGGAAGAGGAAGAAACGGTAGCGATCAAGCCCAAGAACGAGATAAAGAAAAAAACGAAAAAACCGGAAAAAACGGAGGCTGAAAAGGCTGAAGAAGCACGCAAACTGGCCGAAGCCAAGGCCGAAAAAGAACGTCGGGAGGCTGAAGAGGCAGCTCGTAAACGTGTGGCCGGAGCTTTCGGAAAAGGTGCCCGGATGGGCAGCAAAGGAAATACCGAAGGAAAGGGCATACAGGGAAGTCCGACGGGAAATGCACCAACCGGGGTCACTACAGGAGTAGGTGGTTACGGAACATTCAGTTTGGGAGGACGTTCGTTAGGCGAAGGTGGTTTGCCAAAGCCGGCATACAACGTGCAGGACGAAGGGAAAGTGGTAGTGGACATTACGGTGAACCCTGCCGGACGTGTGATAGCAACGAGTATCAACCGTCAGACCAATACCGTGAATTCCGCACTGCGCAAAGCTGCCGAAGAAGCAGCGCGAAAGGCGCGCTTCAATGCGGTGAGCGGACTGGATAACCAGACAGGAACGATAACATATTACTTTAACTTAAAATAAAAGGAGATAGAACTATGGGTACAGTTTATGTATTTTTTGCCGATGGATTTGAAGAAATGGAGGCCTTTTCAGCTGTGGACGTCATGAAACGGGCGGGTCTTCAGGTGGTAATGGTTACGGTGACTCCCGATGAGATAGTAACAGGCTCGCATGGCATTCCGGTGCTATGTGACAAGAATATAGCAAATTGCGACTTCTACGATGCAGAACTGATTCTGCTGCCCGGTGGTCTGCCCGGTGCTACTACGTTGGATGCTTGTGAGGATTTGCACCGGCTGATTCAGCGATTTGCCGATGAGAACAAGCCTATTGCCGCCATTTGTGCCGCTCCGATGATCCTCGGAAAGATGGGACTGCTGAAAGGACGCAAGGCTACTTGCTATCCGGGATTCGACAAATATCTGGAAGGTGCTGAATATACTGGTGCCTTGGTGGAAAAGGACGGAAACTTTATTACCGGTAAGGGTCCTGCTGCAGCTCTGCCGTTTGCTCTGGCTGTGACTGAACATTTGTTGGGCGCAGAGAAAGTGGCCGAGTTGAAGAAAACGATGTGTGTGCCCGAATGAGGACATGCAACAGATTAACCAGTTAATATATTTATATCTGTGAAGTACGCTCTGATAGTAGCCGGTGGAAAAGGATTGCGTATGGGAACCGAACTTCCCAAACAATTTCTTCCGATAGGAGGAAAGCCTGTGCTGATGCACACGTTGCAGGCTTTCTACGACTACGATCGGGATATGCGGATTGTATTGGTTCTCCCGGCCAGCCAACAGGCGTATTGGACGCAACTGTGTCGGGAGTATCATTTTACGGTGCCTCATGAGGTAGTTGATGGCGGAGAAACCCGTTTCCATTCCGTAAACAATGCGTTGAAACGGGTCGATTCGTCGGGATTGATCGGTGTGCACGACGGAGTGCGTCCGTTTGTGTCGCAGGAGGTTATTGCGCGTTGCTACGGACTGGCTGCTGAAAAAAAAGCGGTAGTGCCGGTGGTCAACGTGGTTGAGACGGTGCGCCGTCTGTATCAGGATGGAAGAAGTGAGACGGTGCCACGCGATGAGTATCGGTTGGTGCAGACTCCTCAGGTGTTCGATGCGGAACTGTTGTTGCGGGCTTACCGTCAGCCTTATACGCCGGACTTTACGGATGATGCCTCTGTGGTAGAGGCATTGGGCGAACCTGTCTGGCTGACCGAAGGCAATCGCGAGAACATCAAGATAACCACTCCCTTTGATTTGAAGATAGCCGAAGCTTTGTTAAGCCCATGTTCGATTTAGCCTCGCGTGACATAAAATACTTGTCGGGTGTGGGGCCGCAGCGGGCTGCCGTGCTCAATAAGGAGCTGGGCATTTATTCCATGCACGACTTATTCTATTATTTCCCCTATAAATATGTAGATCGAAGCCGGATATACAGCATATACGAACTGGATGGAAATATGCCTTACATTCAGTTGAAAGGTGAGATTCTGAGTTTCGAGGATGTGGGTGAGGGACGGCATCGCAGGTTGGTGGCTCACTTTTCCGACGGAACGGGAGTAGTGGATCTCGTCTGGTTTCAGGGAGTCAAATACATACTCGGAAAATACAAGGTTCATCAGGAGTATATTGTCTTCGGCAAGCCGACGGTTTTCAATGGCCGCATCAATATAGCCCATCCGGATGTGGACGCAGTGGCCGACCTGAAACTTGAAACGATGGGGTTGCGCCCTTACTATAACACGACTGAGAAGATGAAGCGCGGTTTGATCAGCTCGCATGTCATCGAGAAAATGATGGCTGCGGTGGTGAAGTTGCTTTCCGAACCTTTGCCCGAAACGCTGTCACCCGTAATCTTGCGCGAGCATCATCTGATGCCGTTGACCGAAGCTCTTGTCAATATACACTTTCCGGCCAATGCCGATATGCTGCGAAAGGCACAATACCGGCTGAAGTTTGAAGAACTGTTTTATGTGCAACTCAACATTTTGCGCTATGCGCGCGACAGGCAACGCAAGTATCGCGGATATGTGTTCAGTAAAATCGGTGATATATTCAATACGTTTTATTCCAGGAATCTACCTTTCGAACTGACCAATGCCCAGAAACGGGTGTTGAAGGAAATTCGTCGAGATATGGGAATGGGCCGACAGATGAACCGCCTGTTGCAGGGTGATGTAGGCAGCGGGAAAACGCTGGTGGCATTGATGAGTATGCTGATTGCTTTGGACAACGGCTATCAGGCCTGTATGATGGCACCTACCGAAATTCTGGCTAACCAGCATTACGATACCGTTTGCGAGTTTCTGCATGGCATGGACGTGCGGGTGGAGCTGCTGACAGGTTCGGTGAAGGGCAAGCGTAGGGAAGCCATTCTGAAGGGACTGCTGACTGGAGAAGTACAGATTTTGATAGGTACGCATGCAGTCATCGAAGATACGGTGAATTTTGCTTCGTTGGGCTTTGTGGTCATTGACGAACAGCATCGCTTTGGCGTTGCCCAGCGCGCCCGGCTGTGGACGAAGAGTGCGCAACCGCCTCATGTACTGGTAATGACGGCTACCCCTATTCCCCGTACGTTGGCGATGACTCTTTACGGTGATCTGGATGTGTCGGTCATTGACGAACTGCCGCCGGGACGGAAACCGATAGCGACCATCCATCAGTTTGATAACCGGCGCGAAAGTCTGTATCGTTCCGTGCGGAAACAGATTGAAGAAGGGCGACAAGTCTATATCGTCTATCCTTTGATAAAGGAAAGCGAGAAAATCGACCTGAAGAATCTGGAGGAAGGTTATCTGCATGTTTGCGAGGCTTTCCCCGACTGTAAGGTAGTCAAAGTGCATGGCAAGATGAAGCCTGCCGAAAAAGACAGGGAAATGCAGTTGTTTGTTTCGGGCGAAGCACAGATTATGGTGGCCACTACGGTGATCGAAGTAGGGGTGAATGTGCCCAATGCTTCGGTGATGATTATCGAAAATGCCGAACGCTTTGGCTTGTCGCAACTTCATCAGTTGCGGGGACGTGTAGGGCGTGGAGCCGACCAGTCTTATTGTATTTTAGTGACCGGTTACAAACTGGCCGAAGACACCCGCAAGCGGTTGGAGATTATGGTACGGACCAATGATGGGTTTGAAATAGCCGAAGCCGACCTGAAACTGCGTGGTCCTGGCGACTTGGAGGGCACTCAGCAGAGCGGCGTTGCTTTTGACTTGAAGATAGCGGATATTGCTCGCGACGGACAGTTGTTGCAATACGTGCGCGAAGTTGCGCAGAAAATCGTAGATACTGACCCGAATGGCGTCTTGCCCGAGAATGAAATCTTGTGGCGTCAACTGAAGGCTTTGCGGAAAACAAACGTTAATTGGGCTGCCATAAGTTGAAAAACGGTTAAACATACACTTTATTCTCATTTTATGTTGTATAACATATTTGCTCTTATTCCCCCTATTTATAGGGGTTTAAGGGGTATCTTACTGGCTGTTAAGGTGTAGCTCCGTGAAAAAATAGTTAATGGAAGGTACTGTTTTTCAGCAAGAAGTTTTATCTTTGGGGAAATTTTTAAAAACAATCTGGATATTCGCGTAGATCAAGCCTCTGATTTCCTCATAACATACTTGCCACGGGTATCAAAAAAAGAAAGACAAGAAATAGGATGAGTTTTAAAGGACTAAAAACAATTTTGATTGCCGCGGCAGCTATGGTCAGCTTGAATTCTTTTTCTCAGGACCTCATTGCTCGTCAGGCTCCCATCGACAGAAAACTAAAAAGTGTAGATTCGCTGGCTTTACAGAAACAGATACGTGCAGAGCAGGCTTTGTATCCGGGGCTTGATCTCTACCCCAATTGGAACAATGATTTGGTACAGGCTTACGGTAATGCCATCGTACCCGAAAAATATACTTTCGACCTCACCGGATTTTGTATGCCTACCGAACATACCCGCATCACTGATGTTTTCGGATATCGTCCCCGTCGCCGTCGTGCTCACTACGGTCTTGACATCAAGGTGTATGTGGGAGATACTATCCGTGCGGCTTTTGACGGAAAAATACGTATCGTGAAGAATCAGGGGCGCCGTGGTTATGGCAAGTATGTAGTTATCCGTCACGATAACGGGCTTGAAACGGTTTACGGACATTTGTCGAAGCAATTGGTTGACGTGAACCAGCGAGTAAAGGCCGGTGAACCTATTGCGTTGGGAGGCAATACGGGACGTTCTACCGGTTCTCATCTCCATTTCGAAACGCGTTTCTTGGGAATACCTATTAATCCGGCTTTGATGTTCGATTTCGAAAAACAGGATATCGTAGCCGATTCCTATACTTTCCAGAAGACAAAAGGCTCTTCGGGCAAGGCCAAGAACATGGCTTCGGGCGAGGGACTGTTCTACAAAGTGAAGAAAGGAGATACATTGTCTAAAATTGCTTCCCGTCAGGGAGTATCCATTGATAAACTTTGCAAGCTGAACCATATCACGCGCAGGACTCTTCTGCGTCCGGGTCAGGTATTGCGCTGTTCCTAAAAACGTAAACAATCTTTATAGCAAGAGGGCACTTTAATAGATTTTAGAGTGTCCTCTTTTTATTTCTCTTCAATTATACTTATCTTTGTGGCCTATTAGTAAGGAAATGAAAGATACCAAACAACAATTTGAGCATGTCATAGCGGTGTGTCGTGATTTGTTTTCGAAGAAACTGCATGATTACGGCCCTGCATGGCGTATCCTCCGTCCGTCTTCTGTCACCGATCAGATATTTATCAAGGCAAACCGCATCCGAAGTATTGAGACCAAGGGGGTGGCGCTGGTTGATGAAGGAGTCCGTTCGGAATTTATTGCCATCGTGAATTATGGCATTGTAGGCCTGATACAGTTGGAATTGGGATATGCAGAGTCGGCCGACATATCGAATGATGAAGCAATGGCATTGTACGATAAGTATGCAAAAGCTTCGCTCGACCTGATGCTGGCGAAGAATCACGATTACGATGAGGCGTGGCGCAGCATGCGTATCAGTTCGTACACCGATCTTATTCTGATGAAGATTTACCGTACCAAGCAGATTGAAAGTCTGGCGGGACATACGTTGGTGTCGGAAGGTGTGGATGCCAACTATATGGATATGATTAATTATTCTGTGTTCGGTTTGATAAAGATAGAGTTTGGAGACTGAGAAAAAACATATTATCATGAAAGTGTGGGTGAACATCTGCCGCTTTGTGCTGGCTGTCGTGTTCATTTTTTCCGGCTTTGTGAAGGCCATTGATCCGCTGGGCTTTTTCTACAAGATACAGGACTATCTGACGGCCTTTGGGCTGATTTCGTGGTTCCCGGGGTATTGGCCGTTGCTTTTTGCCGTATTGCTGGCCGCCGTCGAGTTCTGTACGGGCATGTATCTCTTCCTCGGCATCCGTCGTCGTATTTCTTCTTCTCTGGCGCTTCTGCTGATGTTGGTGATGACGCCGCTGACGCTGTATCTGGCCATTGCCAACCCCGTATCTGATTGCGGTTGTTTTGGCGATGCCATTGTGCTGACCAACTGGCAGACTTTCGGTAAGAACGTGGTGTTGCTGATTGCTGCTGTTACTGTTGTCTGGAAGTGGAGGGAGGTTGTAAGGTTCATTTCGTTGAAACTGGAATGGATCTTGTCGCTATACACGATTCTTTTTGTGTTTGCCCTGGCTTTTTATTGTCTGCGTAATCTTCCTTTGTTTGATTTCCGTCCTTATAAGATTGGCACGAATATCAAGGCTGGAATGGAGATTCCCGAAGGTGCCAAACTGAGTGTGCTCGAAACCATGTTTGTCATGGAGAAAGATGGCAAGCGGCAGGAGTTTACGCTCGATAACTATCCGGACAGTACCTGGACGCTGGTCGAGACACGTACGGTGGTTAAGGAAAAAGGATATGAACCGCCGATTCATGACTTCTCGATGTTGAGCATAGACAGTGGCACCGACATAACCGACAGTGTGCTGACAGATCCCGGATATACATTCCTGTTGGTGGTACACCGTGTTGAGGAAGCCGATGACAGCTATATCGATCTGATTAACGAAATCTATGATTACAGTGTAGAGCATGGGTACGGATTCTATGCACTGACTTCTTCTCCTGAAGAAGAGATAGCCTTGTGGTGTGACCGGACCGGAGCCGAATATCCGTTCTGTCAGATGGACGATATTACGCTGAAGACGATTATACGTTCCAACCCCGGCTTGTTGTTGCTGAAAGGCGGGACAATTCTGAATAAATGGAGTGACAGTCAGTTGCCCGATGAATATGTGCTGACCGACAGTTTGGACAGGTTGGCGTTGGGGCGGCAGAAGAATGTGAACGATTGGTACACGATGGGCTATGTGGTGTTGTGGTTCTTGGTGCCGCTGGTTATTGTCATCGGGGCGGACCAGCTGTTCATCGTCAGACGGAACAGAAAGTTGAAAGCTTAGCAGGATGAATTATTAACCCTTTTAATAAATAAAAACAAGATGAGAAAAAACATTGTTGCAGGAAACTGGAAAATGAACAAAACCCTCCAGGAGGGTATTGCTCTTGCAAAAGAACTGAATGAAGTACTGGCTAACGAAAAGCCTAACTGTGATGTAATCATCTGTACACCGTTTATTCACCTGGCATCGGTGACTCCGTTGGTCGATCCCGCCAAGATTGGTGTAGGTGCAGAAAACTGCGCCGACAAGGAATCGGGTGCTTATACCGGTGAAGTTTCGGCTGCCATGGTTGCTTCTACAGGTGCCAAATATGTAATTCTGGGTCACTCGGAGCGTCGTGCTTACTATCACGAGACAGTAGAGATTCTGGAAGAGAAGGTAAAACTGGCTTTGGCCAACGGTCTGACTCCTATCTTCTGCATTGGCGAAGTGCTGGCTGAACGTGAGGCTAACAAGCAGAACGAAGTAGTTGCCGCACAGCTGGCTTCTGTATTCTCGTTGTCTGCCGAGGACTTCTCGAAGATTATCCTGGCTTACGAACCAGTATGGGCCATTGGTACTGGCAAGACTGCTACTCCGGAGCAAGCTGAAGAAATCCACGCTTTCATCCGTTCTACTGTAGCCGAGAAGTATGGCAAGGAAGTTGCAGAAAACTGCTCTATCCTTTACGGTGGCAGCTGCAAGCCTTCGAATGCCAAGGAATTGTTTGCCAAACCCGATGTTGACGGTGGTCTGATCGGTGGTGCTGCTTTGAAGGCTGCTGACTTCAAGGGCATTATCGACGCATTCAATTGATAATTGATAACGGGCGGTTGATAGCAGGTGGCCGATGACAAATGTCGGGCGTTACTTCCCGACGGGTCGTTGTCGCTTGTTATCAATTGCCTTTTCTTCCACTTTTTGCGAGACGGAGAGCTGAACCTGACGGCGTTAAAGGCATTTTGCGGGCTGTTCGCGTCGGGCGGAGCCGTTGTTCGGACACGGATTATACGGGAAGAATGTTTATGTAAGGCGTATAATCCGCATCTGGAGAAGTTGCATGTTTGTTGAGGTTGCCCGCTTTTTCGGCCGAGAGTGTAAGAAGCAATGTTTAATCATCACATATCGATATACATATTTATCTATGAAAAGACTTGGTTTGTTTTTAGTGGTATGTTTCGTTTTTGCGGCCCTTTCGGTGGCGCAAAACAACATAGTGAAGAGTCTGGAGCGTGATGTGCCCGGGCAAGGCAAGGTACGCATCCATCAGGATGAATGCATCACGGCTTTGATAGGTTCGGAATACGTTCCGACGGGGAGCGATGATGCCAGGACAATCAAAAGTTCGGGTTACCGCATTCAGGTATATGCCGGAAACAATACCCGTCAGGCCAAGAACGAGGCACATGCGGTGGCTTCGCGCATCAAGGAGTATTTCCCGGAGCTGGCTGTTTACACATCTTTCAATCCGCCCCGCTGGTTGTGCCGTGCGGGCGATTTCCGCAGTATTGAAGAAGCCGATGCGATGATGCGCAAACTGCGTGCTACGGGTGTTTTCAAAGAGGTTTCGATTGTGAGAGAACAGATTAATATACCATTATAAGTCTCAAATATAAAAGAAGCTATGTTAGGAAAAGAAGAAATACAGTCTCCTGCATTGGATGAGTTGAAGGAACACTACCAGCGTATCCTTACCTTGCTGGGCGAGGATGTGGAGCGTGAAGGATTGCTGAAGACACCGGAACGGGTGGCCAAGGCCATGCTGACCCTGACCAAGGGCTATACGATGGACCCTCATGAAGTGTTGCGTTCGGCCAAGTTCAAGGAAGAATACAGTCAGATGGTGATTGTGAAGGACATTGATTTCTTCTCCCTGTGCGAGCACCACATGCTGCCTTTCTATGGCAAAGCGCACGTGGCTTACATCCCTAACGGTTACATCACGGGGTTGAGCAAGATTGCCCGTGTGGTCGATATCTTCTCGCACCGGCTTCAGGTGCAGGAGCGCATGACGCTGCAGATTAAGGAATGCATTCAGGAGACGCTCAATCCGCTGGGTGTAATGGTGGTGGTCGAGGCCAAGCACATGTGCATGCAGATGCGGGGCGTAGAGAAACAGAACGCCATCACCACGACTTCCGATTTCACCGGTGCTTTCAATCAGGCAAAGACGCGGGAGGAGTTCATGAACCTCATCAAGCATCACTCTACTTCCCTGTGATCTGTCTATAACTTATAGCAGACGTATTTCTATAGCCAGCTTCCCTTGGGCTGGCGCGTAAAGTCCATAGTTAGCAATGTAATACTCTTCTTTAGGGTTGCTGACTATGGACTTTGTTTTTTCAACATGCCTGTAGTGTGTTGTTGCAACTTCTGTGCACTGTCGGTGCAAAAGCGATGCACTGCCACTGCAAAGGCGTTGCACTGTTGCTGCAAAGGCGTTGCAGCATCAGTGCAAAGGCAGTGCACTGCTGCTTTGCTGACTGTTACGGATTTAACAGGTCGCTTCTTTGTCTTATAAACTATGATAATGGTCGGTTCATGGGGAAGAGCTAATAATTAAAGAAAATCTTTGCATTGGATATAATAAACATTATCTTTGTGACAGATGGATGTACTCCATTCTTGTATTATCTTAATTTAATAATGAAACACATGAAACGAAATGCATGGAGAGTTTTCCTTGTGGCTGTATGTTTGGGCAGCTTGTGTGCTGCATGTACTGCACATCAGGAAATCCGTATCACAGGTTCCCTGCGCAATGCCGACGGAGCAACTCTAATCTGTTGCCGTTCGCTCGATAGAATGTTCTATTCGCAGAGTTGCAATGCACTGGCCTTGCAGGCCGACAATACCTTCAACGAACCCCCTATTTCGGCCGATTTGCATTTTCCCGATGTTAGTTTGTTGTAGAAAACAGTCAAATAAAAAGAAGGAGGAAGTTCTATGTGGAGAAGATGTATGGTGATACTGCTGTTATGTGTAGTCGTTCCGTTGGCAGTAAGGGCGCAACTGCCGGATAGTATATCCGTTCCGTTGAAAGAGTTTGCCCAGATGGTTGATCAGTTCGGACGGGTTTTCCCTCAGGAAAAGGTAGCCTTGCATTTTGATAATACAGGTTATTATCAGGGCGATGACATTTGGTTCCAGTGTTATGTGGTGACTTCCGGTCTGAATCGCCCGACGACTCTTAGCAAGACGTTGTATGTGGAACTGTTGAATCCTGGAGGTGAAACCGTCTCCAAACAGATTCTGCCGATACGGAACGGACGCTGTCACGGCCATTTCGCATTGACGCAGCAACCTTTCTATTCAGGCTTTTACGAAGTGCGTGCCTATACCAAATACATGCTGAATTTTGATGAAGTTTCGATTTTCTCACGCATCATTCCTGTATTTGACAAGCCGATGAAGGAGGGAAACTATGAGGAAAAGAGAATCAGATCGCGTGTGGGCAAGTATCCTCAAGTGCGCAAATTGGAAAAGAAAAAAAAGGAACTGAACCTTAAGTTCTATCCTGAAGGCGGATATCTGGTCAGGGACGTGCCGGTGCGTGTAGCATTCGAGGCGACAGATGCCTATGGTAATCCAGTAAATGTGTCGGGACGTGTGGTAGATAAGGAGAGCCGTGAATCTGTGTCTTTTGCTGCGGGACACGAAGGGAAAGGCTCTTTTACCTATACGGCTGATGGGAAAGAAGATGAAGTAGAGGTTATCTGGGATGATAAGAAATACCGTTTCGATTTGCCTGAAGTGCGGGATGTGGGGTTTGTCTGTTCTGTCGATAATCTCAGTTCGCCGGACAGTTTGTTGGTGAAAGTGCAGAAAAATGTTCGCACGCCGGGTGAGATACTTGGAATGGCTGTGCTCAGTGGAGGCCAGCTTTACCATTTTTACATGCTGACGGTTAGCCGTAGTCTTCCTGTCTGTTTTGCGTTGAACAAACGGAATATGCCTGCCGGTGTAGCTCAGGCTGTTTGGTTCGACCGTTCGGGTCAGGTTGTGGCCGACCGTCTGTTTTTCGTCGGTCAGCCCGATACTCTGTCTGTTTCTGTCCGTTCTGATAAGGAGATGTATCAGCCTTACGATTCTGTTTGCGTGGATTTTGAAGTGCGGGATACCGAAGGCCACCCCGTGCAGACACCTTTGTCCGTATCTGTCCGCGACGGGTGGAAGGAGGTGGAAAACCGCCATTCGCTGCTGACCGACCTGTTGCTGATGTCGGACATCAGGGGATATGTTCACAGGCCTTCGTGGTACTTCGAATCGGATGATCTGGAGCATCGTCGTGCGTTGGACGAATTGTTGATGGTGCAGGGTTGGAGGCGTTACGACTGGGAGAGTATGACCGGAGTACATCCTTTCAATCTGAAATATCTGCCCGAACAGGGCATCGAAGTGCATGGTACGGTGGTATCGATGGTGCGCAGTAAGCCGCAAGCCAATGTAAATGTATCTACCTTTTTAAGTAATCCCGGGAGTGATTCTGAATTGAAAAGGCACCAGTCACTTGCTCTTTTTACTACTGACAGTTTGGGGCGTTTCTCGTTTGTTTCTCAGCTTGAGGGGAGGTGGAATCTGGTGCTTGCCGTTACCGAGAAGGGAAAAAGGAAGGGACATCGCATCGTGTTGGATCGTGTGTTTGCACCTGAGCCTCGTACATATCCGCTGGTGGAAATGCAGGTACGGTTGTTCGGAGAAAAGGATACTACTCTGGCCGTCGGCCAATCGGTGGATACTGCCTGGGTGGAGGAGGATTATGAACAGTTTTTGAAGGCATATGAAGATTCTTTGCGTAAGCTTGGTATCACAGAAAAGATACACCACATTGACGAAGTGGTGATTAAGGGACGCAAGCGTGACAAGGCCAACGAGATATATGAAGCTCGTACCAAGTCCGTTGCCTACTATGATGTAGTTTCTGAAATGGACGATATCCTGGATAGAAACGGATTTGTCGGCGATGATATTCACGAACTGATGATTAACATGAATCCTAATTTTTATACTAAATTTAGTCCTTCGGATGGAGATTTGTTGTATTATAAGGGGCGTCGTGTTCTGTTTGTCATCAACTATGAGCGTACCCGCAATAGTAAGGATATCAATAGATATCGCAATCTGACGCTGGAGTCTATCAAGTCGATTTATGTCAGTGAGGATATCGGGACGATGGCCCTTTATGCCGATCCGAGAATCTCTCCCTTTAGTATTGACAGGTTGTATGGCTGTGTCGTACTGATAGAGACTTATCCGGAGCGAGAGATCCCCGCGAAGGGGGCAAGGGGAGTGCGCAAGACGTGGCTCGATGGTTATAGCAAGGTGAAGGAATTCTATTCGCCGGACTATCGGGTACTACCCCATGAGGATGATTATCGCCGGACACTGTACTGGCAGCCGGAGTTGATGACCGATGAACAGGGACGTGCCACGGTACACTTCTACAATAACAGCCGTTGCCGTCGTCTGCGTATATCGGTGAATGCACTGGATGCTGCCGGGCGTATAGGAGTACTTGAGCGTTGATATCGTCAGAACACGCATTTGAACCACACTTGCACGGCTCGCGAGCGACACTTGCACGGCTCGCGAGCCACACAAGTGTTTCAGAAATGTAATGCAAGTGTTGCTCGCACGGGTGGGGAGCGGCTGTTTTTTCTGGCGATGGCTGCCTGTTGTTTGCGAGAAAAATGTATATTTGCGTAACTTATTATTCTGAAGGAACATGAGCGAGATTTATCCGGTAGGCATACAGAGTTTTGAAGAGATACGTCGGGGCGGTTATTGCTATATCGACAAAACATCTCTGATATATCAGTTGGTGAAGACGGGCAAATATTACTTCCTTAGCCGTCCTCGCCGTTTTGGCAAGAGCCTGCTCATCTCTACGTTGGAAGCTTATTTCTTAGGAAAGAAGGAGTTCTTCCAAGGACTTGCCATGGAAGGGTTAGAGAAGGACTGGATGGTTCATCCCGTGCTACATCTCGACCTGAACGCGCGGAAGTATGAGAACGCCGCTTCGCTGACCGCCATCCTGAACCAGCATTTGGAGAGCTGGGAAGCCTTGTATGGTGATGAGAAGAAGGATCGTGCTCCCGAAGAACGCTTTGCCTGGATTATAGAGAAGGCATGCCGGGCGACGGGGCGGAACGTGGTGGTGCTGGTGGACGAGTACGACAAGCCCATGCTACAGGCCATCGGCAACGAACCCCTGCTTACTGACTACCGCAACACACTGAAAGCCTTCTACGGTGTGCTGAAGAGTTGTGACAAATATCTCCGCTTTGCTCTGCTGACAGGGGTGACAAAGTTCAGTAAGGTCAGCGTGTTCAGCGACCTGAACAATCTGATGGACATCTCCTTGTCCAACCGCTTCGCCAATATCTGCGGCATTACGGAGAACGAACTTTACAGGGACTTGGAAGAAGGCATCCGACGCTTGGCCGATGCCAACGGGATGGGTGATGCCGAAGTCAGGCAGACACTGAAAGAATGGTACGACGGCTATCACTTCGCTGAAAATACGGAAGACATCTACAACCCGTTCAGCCTGCTCAGTACGCTGTCCGAAATGAAGTTCGGCAGCTACTGGTTCGAGACGGGCACGCCTACTTTCCTTGTCGAACTGCTCCAGCGCAGCAAGTACGACCTGTACCGCCTGACCGAGGAGATGGCTACGGCCGACTCGCTGGGGGGCATCGACACGATGGAGACCAATCCTGTCCCCATCCTCTACCAGAGCGGTTATCTCACCATTAAGGGGTATGACAGACGCTTCAGGACTTATACCTTAGGTTTCCCAAACCAGGAAGTGGAAGAGGGCTTTATCCGATACCTGCTGCCTTTCTACTCCGGCACATCAAAGTCCGATTCTGCTTTTGAGATTGTCCACTTTGTGCGCGAAGTGGAAAGCGGCAACATCGACGCCTTCATGCGTCGTCTCCAGAGCTTCTTTGCCGACACACCTTACGAGTTGGTACGCGATCTGGAGCTTCATTACCAGAACGTGCTGTTTATCGTTTTCAAACTGCTGGGCTTTTACACGCAGGCGGAGTATCATACATCCTATGGCCGCATAGACATGGTTGTCAAGACCGACCGCTACATTTACGTGATGGAGTTCAAGTTAGAAGGTTCCGCTGAGGAAGCCTTGCGACAAATCAACGAAAAGCAATATGCCCTGCCTTTTGCTGCCGACGGGCGGACGCTTTATAAAATAGGTGTGAACTTCAGCAATGCCACGCGCGGCATCGAGAAGTGGGTGGTGGAAGGCGCATAGCGCAAATCGGTTCGCTTGCTTTAGAAACTCAGCACCACACGGTCGCCCAATCGCTTGGCCATGATGCTCTGTACCTCGCGCAGTTCGCTGTAGCGCTGCATGATGGAGTTGCACTTTTCGTTGTCGTTGGCCACGGCGGGGTCTTGCAGGGCAAACATCATGTGCTTCAGCTCCTCGCTGACGATGGCGTACTTGAAGTTGATCATCAGCGTGGGCACCAGTTCGTAGAGGCGCTCTTCGTCGGTGACGATTTTCTGGTTCTTCGAGTGGTACTTGCTCAGCTGGTATCGGCTGCTGACCAGCTCGACAGTCAGTTTGCTGATGGCCGGGTCGGGATGGTTCAGGAAATAGCGTTCGGCAATGAAGCCTTCGTCGTGCAGGTGGGCGGCGGCTTCTGTCATAATCTGCCGGTGCAGCGGGTTGTGGAAGGCCAGGTCGTCTTCTTTCAGGTCGTTCACTACGTATTCGATAACGCTGACCGGAACTTCTTCGCCGGCTTCGTTGGTGGTATTGCACATGACGCGTTCGCCATAGCGAACGACCATTTGCAGAATCAACCGTTCGTATTTGTAGAACTCCCGTCCTTCCTTGCCCTCTTGCGGGATGAACGATTCGTACGCATCCGCCGATAGGGCGGCTTCGGGCGGGAAGTCGGTTGAGGGGTAGGGAGCAGGAATCGCTTCCTGCGTAGAACCGTCGGCGGCAGGTGCGGGGATGTCGCCCGCCGGTGCGTTGGCGGCTGTTTGCGGCATGTCGCTGTTGGGCACGGTTGCGTTGTTGCCTGCGGGTGTGTTGGCTCTGGCGGCAGCGGCCCGGCGTTCGCGCTCGATGCGTTCGGCTTGCTGTTCGGCCTGTTTCTCACGGCGTTTGGCTACTTCGTTCACTAACAGGCGGTCTTCTACATGCAGCAGCTGGGCACACTCCTTGATGTAAACGTCGCGTACGATGGCTTCGGGTATCACCGATATGCTTTGTACTAAGTTGCTGATCAGTTCGGCCCGTTTGATGGGGTCGCGTCCGGCATCCTCAAGCAGCAGGTTGGTCTTGAAGCGGATAAAGTCTGTTTCGTGTTCGTTGATGAATGCCTGGAACTCCGTGGCGTTGTGCTTACGGGCGAAGGAGTCGGGGTCGTCGCCGTCGGGCAGGAGGCACACTTTGATGTTCATTCCCTCTTCGAGCAACATGTCGATGCCTCGTATGGAGGCTTTGATACCGGCTGCATCGCCGTCGTAGAGCACGGTCATGTTGTTGGTGAAGCGGTGTATCATCTTGATTTGCTGTGTGGTCAGTGCCGTACCCGACGAGGCCACCACATTCTCCACACCGCTTTGGTGCATGGAGATGACGTCGGTATAGCCTTCCACCAGGAAGCAGCGGTCCTGCTTCACGATGGCCTGCTTGGCGAAGTAGATACCATAGAGTTCGTTGCTCTTGTGATAGATTTCGCTTTCGGGCGAGTTGACGTACTTCACCTTGACACCCTTGGTGGCAGCGGCCAGCACACGTCCGCCAAAGGCTACCACCTTGCCCGACAGCGTATGGACGGGGAAGATGACGCGTCCCCAGAAGCGGTCGCGCAGGCGGTGGTCGTCCGTCTCGTAGCAGAGGCCGGTCTTCACCAGAAACTCCTTTTTATATCCTTTCTTAAGGGCTTCTTGGGCAAAGGCATCGTGGCTGTCGGTGCAGTAGCCTAACTGGAACTTCTCGATGATGTCGTCGCGGAAACCGCGGCTGTGGAAGTAGGCCATGCCGATGCTGCGTCCGTCCACGTGGTTGTGGAGGATGTTCTGGAAATAGTCGCGTGCAAACTGGTTGACAATGAAGAGGCTTTCGCGCTCGCTCTGCGCCTGCTTTTCTTCGTTGGACAGTTCGCGTTCCTTGATTTCGATGCCATACTTCCGTGCCAGGTAGCGCAACGCTTCGGGGTAGGTCAGCTGTTCGTGCTCCATGATGAAGTGAACGGCATTACCGCCCTTGCCACAGGCAAAACACTTGCAGAGACCTTTGGCTGGAGAAACGTAGAAAGAGGGAGTCTTGTCGTCGTGGAAAGGACACAGGCCGACATAGTTCACTCCGCGCTTGCGCAGGGTGACGAAGTCGGACACGACATCGGTGATCTGTGCCGCGTCCATAATCCGGTCGATGGTTGCCTGGTCTATCATGATGGTAAGTCAGCTGTTTCCTTTAAACGTGGTGCAAAGATAGCCTTTTTTCGTTTTACTTATTCAATGCGTCGAGCAGTTCTTGCCAGTTGTCGCAAAGAGCCTGCATGGAGGGGAACAGCAGGTTGGCACCCGCATCGAGCAGTACCTGACCGTCGAGCGGACCGGTATTGACAGCTATGGTGAAGATACCTGCGGCCACACCTGCCTGTACACCGATGGGGGCATTCTCGACGACGATGGCCTCGTTGGCCTGTACACCGGCTTTCTGCAACCCCATCAGATAGGGTTCCGGGTTTGGTTTGCCGTATTTCACATCGAAAGCTGTGACCATGTGGCTGCGGTCGAACATACCGGGGAAGTTATGCGTCAGGCGGTCCAGCAGCGAGTGTTGTCCGGAACCTGTTACCAAAACGGGGGTAATGCCTGCTGCCTTGACTTTCTGCAGTGTTTCCCAGGCGCCCGGCATCCGTTTGGGTTCGGGGTGCGAATTGAATTCCTTACTCTTCTCGGCATAGATGCTTTCTATCAGTTCGGGGCTGGCTTCCTTGCCAAACTGGCGCTGATAGACGATGTTGATGGTCGAGGCACCGGTGCGTCCCTCGTGCAGATAGGCTTCTTCTCGACTGAGGTGCAGTCCGTGGCGTTCCATCACCTTGTGCCAGGACTCGGCATGATAGGGCATGGAGTTGAACAGGACACCGTCCATGTCGAACAGGGCGGCTTTCAGGTGCAGGTGGGAGTAACCGTGTTTTTGTAGATAGTCGGATATGGATTTTTCGAACATAATAAGTTTTTAAGTTATACGAAACGTGGAATGGATAAACAGCAGACAGCGCAGACAAAGGCAGGAGGAGGAAGTGATGTCTGTTCCGCTTTGCAGGGAACGGTGTTTTCCATCTCGCTGCGCTTGCCTGCGCTGTTCTTAATATCAGTCTTTTACAGTCTTGCCCGGATTGCTTTCGACTCTTCTTCGTAGCCCGGCTTGTTCAGCAGAGCAAACATGTTCTTCTTGTAAGCTTCTACACCCGGTTGGTTGAACGGATTTACGCCCAGCAGGATGCCGCTGATGCCGCATGCCTTTTCGAAGAAATACATCAGGCTGCCGATACCTTCTTCGTCGAGTGCCGGAACAACGATACGCATGTTGGGTACGCCGCCGTCCACGTGTGCCAGCTGTGTGCCGAGTTCGGCCATCTTGTTGACTTCGTCCACGTGTTTGCCGGCAAGGAAGTTCAGGCCGTCCAAGTTGGCTTCGTCAGTCGGTACAGTCAGTTGGTGCTGAGTCTTTTCGACAGAGATGACTGTCTCGTAGATGGTACGTTCGCCTTCCTGGATCCATTGTCCCATAGAGTGCAGGTCGGTCGAGAAGTCAACGGCAGCGGGGAATATACCCTTTCCGTCCTTACCTTCTGATTCGCCGTACAGCTGTTTCCACCATTCGTTGAAGTAGTGCAGTTTGGGGTTGAAGTTGACGAGAATTTCGATTTTCTTACCGCTCTTGTACAGTTCGTTGCGGGTAGCAGCATACAGGGCGGCAGGATTTTCGGCAAACGGAACGTTGGGTCCGCATGCCTGTTCCATGGCAACAGCTCCGGCTACCAGTTTCTTGATATCGAATCCGGCAACGGCGATGGGCAGCAGGCCAACCGGTGTCAGTACCGAGAAGCGTCCTCCTACATTGTCGGGGATGATGAACGACTTGTAACCTTCGCGGTCGGCAGTGACGCGGGCAGCTCCTTTCTTGGCATCGGTGATGGCTACGATTACTTTCTGTGCCATTTCCTTGCCGCGCTGATCCTCGCATTGTTTCTTCAGCAGGCGGAAGGCAAGAGCCGTTTCGGTAGTAGTTCCCGACTTGGAGATGTTGATCACACCGAATTTCTTTCCTTTCAGGTATTCGGTCAGTTCGTATAGATAATCTTCGCCGATGTTGTGTCCGGCAAAGAGGATAACGGGACCGTTCTTCTTCTCTTGCAGCCAGGCGAAGCTGTTTGACATGGCCTCGATGACAGCGCGTGCACCAAGGTAGCTTCCGCCAATACCGGCTACTACTACTACTTCGCAGTTGTCGCGCAAAACTTGTGCGGTAGCTTTCAGGTCGGCCAAGTGTTCCGGCGTGATGGAAGAGGGCAGATGCAGCCAACCCAAGAAGTCGTTGCCTTTGCAGGTTCCGTTTTCAAGTGCTTCCTGCGCAGCCTTTACTTGGGGCTCGTAGGCGAAAATGCTTTCTTTGGAAACAAATCCAAAAGTCTTTTCAATGTTCAAACTAATCATAATATTCTATTTTTTAATTTGTAGATTCTTTATCGTTCTTTACCGTCCGCCGTCGTTAACATAGCGTGTAGGTTTCGTTCTTACCGGAAGGAATCGGTCAGCAGTTTGATTTCGATGGTTGGCGAGATGCGCTCGTACAGGATGTTGTAAACAGCATCGAGGATGGGCATGTTGACGTGATAATGCCTGTTTATTTCCTTGATGCACTTGGTCCCGTAATATCCTTCCGCTATCATTTCCATTTCAATCTGGGCACTTTTCACCGAATATCCTTTGCCGATCATGGTACCAAACGTACGGTTGCGGCTGAAGTTTGAATAGCCGGTAACGAGCAAGTCGCCCAGATAGGCGGAGTCATATACATTTCTGTCCAGCGGATAGACGGTCTGCAGGAACCGGTTCATCTCTTGTACGGCATTCGACATGAGTACCGCCTGAAAGTTATCGCCGTATTTCAGTCCGCTGCAAATACCGGCGGCAATGGCATAGACATTTTTCAGTACCGAACTGTATTCGATGCCTGCCACATCGTTGCTGACGGAGGTCTTGATGTAGCTGCTGGCCAGTTGCCGTGCGACGATGCATGCCTTCGCCGTGTCGGGACATGCAATGGTCAGATAAGAGAGGCGTTCCAAAGCCACTTCCTCGGCATGGCATGGACCGGCCAGGACGGCGATGCTCTCGGCGGGCACATTGTATTCCTTCGTGAAGTATTCGGACACGATGAGGTTGTCGTCGGGAACAATGCCTTTGATGGCGGTAATGATGAACTTGTCCTTGATTTTAGTCTTCAGTTTTTTCAGGTGAGACTTCAGGTAAGGTGATGGAGTGACGAAGATAAGGGTATCCGATTCTTTCACTACATCGTTGATGTTGGAACTGAAGTTGATACGTTTGATATCAAACTTGACGCCAGTCAGGTAGGCGGGATTATGGCCGAGTCGTTTGAAATCGGCAATGCGGTCATCGCGCCGCATGTACCAATTGATTGACTCGGCTTGGGTCAGCACCATCTTGGCGATGGCGGTGGCCCAACTTCCTCCGCCCATAATGGCTATCTTTCCGGGTAGTTTCATTATTATTTCTTAATTCTGCCAATCCATTCCGTTACGTCGTTGACGGTCGGGTTGTTCAGCTCAAGTTTATATTTTTTGTTGATGCCACAAATGTCCATATGCAGCTTTTGCGGATTGACACTGGCCATGTCGGCTATCTGGTTGTAGCCGGCTTTCTGGATGACGGGAACCCATTCTTCGGGGATGCCGAGTTCGATGAATTTGGCCGGTGCATCTTTCGGAGCAACCTTTTCGGGACGCATCTGTGGGAAGAGGAGTATTTCCTGAATGTAGGATTTTCCGGTCATCAGCATTACCAGACGGTCTATACCGATGCCGACTCCTGATGTGGGAGGCATGCCGTATTGCAGTGCACGGAGGAAATCCTGGTCGATAATCATGGCTTCGTCGTCGCCCTTGTCGGCCAGTCTCATCTGTTCCTTGAAGCGTTCTTCCTGATCGATGGGGTCGTTCAGCTCGGAGTATGCATTGGCCAGCTCTTTACCATTGACCATCAGTTCGAAACGTTCGGTCAGGCCCGGTTTGCTGCGGTGTTTCTTGGTCAGCGGTGACATTTCGATCGGATAATCGGTAATGAAGGTAGGTTGTATGAAGTTGCCTTCGCAGAATTCGCCGAAGATTTCGTCGATAAGTTTACCTTTACCCATCGTATCGTCGATTTCCATTTTCAGTTCCTTGCAGATCTGACGGATTTCGTCTTCCGTTTTGTCAGTCAGGTCGTAGCCGGTCTTCTCCTTGATGGCGTCGAGGATGGGCAGACGGCGGTAGGGAGCTTTGAAGCTGATGGTTTTACCGTCGATAACGGTTTCGCTACTGCCATTAACTGCGATGCAGATGCGTTCCAGCATTTTTTCGATGAAGCTCATCATCCAATTGTAATCTTTATATTGAACGTAGAGCTCCATGCAGGTGAATTCCGGATTGTGTGTACGGTCCATACCTTCGTTGCGGAAGTTCTTGCCTATTTCGTACACACCTTCGAAACCGCCTACGATGAGGCGTTTCAGGTAGAGTTCGGTGGCAATACGAAGGTAAAGGTCGATGTCGAGCGAGTTGTGATGGGTGATGAACGGACGGGCGCTGGCTCCTCCGGGGATGGATTGCAGGATAGGAGTCTCGACTTCGGTGTAGCCGGCTTCGTCGAGGACGGCACGCATGGTCGATATGACTTTGGTGCGTTTCAGGAAAGTTTCCTTCACGCCATCGTTAACGATGAGGTCAACATAGCGTTGGCGATAACGCAGCTCGGGATCTTCGAACGAGTCGTAGGCAACTCCGTCTTTATACTTGACAATGGGCAGCGGCTTGAGGCTCTTGGCCAGTACGGTCAGCTTTTTGGCGTGTACGCTGATTTCGCCCATTTGGGTACGGAATACGAAGCCTTCGATGCCGATGAAGTCTCCCAAGTCGAGCAAACGTTTGAACACGGTGTTGTACATGTCTTTGTTTTCATCGGGACAAATGTCATCGCGGGTAATGTACACTTGGATACGTCCTTTGGAATCTTGCAATTCGATGAAGGATGCTTTTCCCATCACGCGACGGCTCATCATACGTCCGGCAATGGTTACCTGACGAGGTTCGTCACCGTCTTTGAATTCAGCTTTTATGTCGGTCGAGAAAGCATTGGTTACATACTCTGCTGCGGGATAGGGGTCGATGCCCATCGCGCGAAGTTCATTCATGCTGTTGCGGCGAATGATTTCCTGTTCACTTAGTTCTAAAACGTTCATATCGTTAAATTTCACTCAATTTGGGTACAAAAATACGAAACATTTTTTTAATAACGCTATTTTTACTCCCGAAAAGACGTCAAAGAGGGGGCTTATCGGTCTCCTTTGTCTTGTTATTCTCTATTTTTAACTCTATGTGCACGCTTCTTCCTGATAAAAAAGGCGTAACTTTGCAGCCGTATTGAATAAATGACTGAAATATGACAGATCAACAGACAGGACAACAAAAGACTCCCACGGCGTTGGGAACAGAAAACATTGGTAAACTTCTGATGCAATATGCCGTTCCGGCTATTATTGCAATGACTGCTTCCTCGCTGTACAACATGGTGGATAGTATCTTTATCGGACATGGTGTTGGTCCGATGGCTATTTCCGGTCTGGCCCTAACCTTTCCGTTGATGAATTTGGCTGCGGCTTTCGGATCATTGGTTGGTGTAGGAGCTTCAACGCTTATATCAGTAAAACTTGGACAGAAAGATTATCAGACGGCTCAACGGGTGCTGGGGAACGTGCTGGTTTTGAATATCCTGCTGGGTGTGGCTTTTACGGTAGTAGTGATGCCGTTCCTCGATCCTATCTTGTATTTTTTTGGTGGTAGTGACGAAACGGTGCCTTACGCTCGCGACTACATGGAGGTGATTTTGTTGGGTAACGCAGTAACCCATCTGTATCTTGGGTTGAATTCGGTGTTGCGCTCAGCCGGTCACCCGCAGAAGGCAATGTATGCGACGATTGCTACTGTGGTAATCAATACCATTTTGGATCCTCTGTTTATTTACGGTTTGGGAATGGGGATTCGTGGCGCTGCTGTTGCTACGATTCTGGCTCAGATCATAGCGTTGGTATGGCAGCTGAAACTGTTCAGTGATCGTAGCGAACTGCTTCATTTTCATAAAGGAATTTTCCGTTTGAAGCGTAAGATTGTGTTCGATTCGTTAGCTATCGGAATGTCGCCGTTCCTGATGAACGTGGCAGCCTGCTTCATTGTGATTCTGATCAATCAGGGGCTGAAACGGCATGGAGGTGATTTAGCCATTGGAGCTTTTGGCATTGTGAACAGGCTGGTGTATGTCGTGGTAATGATTGTGATGGGCCTGAATCAGGGAATGCAGCCGATTGCGGGGTATAATTATGGTGCCCGGCTTTATCCGCGTGTGACGAAAGTTTTGAAGCTGACTATTATTTATGCCACGATTGTGACGACGGTGGGCTTTGCGGTGGGTATGGCAATACCTCGCGTAGTGGTGGGTATCTTTACATCCGATGCCGAGCTGATAGACCTTTCGGCCCGTGGATTGCGTATTATAATCATGTTTTTCCCTATCATCGGTTTTCAGATGGTGACAGCCAATTTCTTCCAAAGTATCGGTATGGCCGGAAAGGCTATTTTCTTGTCTCTGTCGCGTCAGTTGCTGATTTTACTTCCTTGTCTGCTGATTCTGCCTCGCTTCTGGGGAGCCGAAGGGGTGTGGTACAGCATGCCTGTATCCGATTTCCTGGCCAGTGTAGTAGCAGCTCTGATGTTGTGGTGGCAATTTCGCAAGTTCAAGTCTGCTGCCGCTGAAGCCAACGTCTCGTAGATAAAACACTTTTTTCGGTGACTTGATTGGTTTTTCCTGCGGAATATTTATATTTGCTTTTACAATTAAATTTAATGGACTATGGATAAGTTTGTGGTAAATATAGGTCGTCAGTTAGGTAGTGGCGGACGGGAAATCGGCGAGAAACTGGCAAAGCGTTTGGGTATCGATTTCTACGATAAGGAACTTATAAACTTGGCTTCGGAAGAGAGCGGGTTGTGTCGTGAGTTTTTTGAAAAAGCTGACGAAAAAGCTTCGCAAAGCATGATGGGTGGAATATTCGGTATGCGTTTCCCGTTCTTCAGCGACGGCGTGTTGCCATCGATGAACTGCTTGAGTAATGATGCGCTTTTCAAGGTGCAGAGCGATGTCATCAGAAAGCTGGCGTCAGAGAAGTCCTGCCTGTTTGTGGGACGTTGTGCCGATTATATTCTTCGCGATAATCCGCGTTGTGTCAATGTGTTTATTTCTGCTTCGCGCGAAGATCGGATTGCGCGTCTGTGCCGATTGCACAACATTACGGAGAATGAGGCTGAAGAGATGATGAACAGAACCGACAAGAAGCGTTCGGAATATTATAATTATTATAGTTATAAGACATGGGGCATGGCTTCGACTTATCACCTGTGTATCGATTCTTCCGTGTTAGGTATTGAGAAGACGGTGGACTTTATTGAGGAGTTTGTTCGTTTGAAGTTGAAGTGAAACTGCTGCAAAATATTGAGTGATAAGCTGAACATTTGTGTAAACGGTTTATATAACATCAGAGGCTGTGTCTCCGTTGGGGCACAGCCTCTGATGTTACTGTGTAGTATGTGTTTCTACATCATGGCCAATAATATCATTTGCCCGGCCAGGATGCGCAAAAACATGGTCAATGGGTAAACGGTAGAGTAGCCTACCGACGGGGCATCGTTGCCCGAGATCTGGTTGGCATAAGCCAATGCAGGTGGGTCGGTAGTGCTTCCGGCAATAAGACCCATGAGGGTGAAATAGTTGACTTTGTAGTACAACCTTGCGATGATGCCTATCACCAGTAGGGGAATAACGGTTATCAGGAAGCCGTATCCTACGTAATATAGTCCGTTTCCTTCGACAACAGTCTGTACGAAATGTTCTCCGGCTTCAATTCCGACGCTTGCCAGGAAGAGGACGATACCTATTTCGCGCAGCATCAGGTTGGCACTCATGGTAGTATAGGTGACCAGTCGCAACTTGTGTCCGAAACGTCCAATGAGGATGGCGACTACAAGCGGTCCGCCTGCCAGGCCAAGTTTCACCGGAGTCGGCATGCCGGGGAAAGCTATAGGAAGGCTTCCCAGCAGAATACCCAGGAAGATTCCGACGAAGATCGTGATGATATTAGGCGTGTCAAGGCGTTTCAGCTGATTACCCAGTACACCTGCCACACGTTCTACGGCGTCCTGCTGCCCAACGACCATCACGCGGTCGCCTACCTGCAACACCAGATTGGGGTCGGCAAACAGGTCCATACCCGAACGGTTGACACGCGTTACGTTGACACCATACATACTGCGGAAGTGCATACTTCCGAGCTTCTTTCCGTTGATTTCGGATTTAGTTACTAAGATGCGTCGGGAGACCATCGGCATGTCCTGCTTTTCCCAGTCCACTTGTATCTCACGTCCGATGAATGCGGTAACGGCAGCTGCGTCCTCTTCGGAGCATACGATGAACAGCTGGTCGCCGATATGAAATTCGGTGTCTTGGTTAGGGATGCTGACATGTCCTTCGTGGCGGATGCGTGAGCAGACGAACGGACGTCCCAGGAAATCTTTCACCTGGATAAGTTTTTTCCCATCTATCGATTCGTTGCGTACTTCCAGATGAAGCATGTGCGGATGGTGTTTCATGTCGCTTTCCTGACTTTGGAGTTCTTTATCTTCCTTAGAAAGGTTGATGCGGAAAATGTATCGGATGGCGATGATGGAACCGATGATACCTACGACACCAAGCGGGTAGGCACAGGCATAACCCAAGGCAATGGGGTCGCCGGTGTAGTGTAACTGGTTCAGGGCTTCTTGTGCTGCACCCAAACCGGGGGTGTTGGTAACTGCACCGTATAAGACGCCAATCATCATTGGCAATTCTACTTGCCCGTTGGCGATGAAATAAATAGCAAGTGTCACAATAATGTTTAGTGCCACAATACCTACGGCAAGCATGTTCAAGGTCATTCCTCCTTTTTTAAAGGAAGAAAAGAATGATGGTCCCACTTGCAAACCAATGCAGAACACAAACAAAATTAGTCCGAATTCGCGGATGAAGTGCAGAATGTGCGTTTCACCTGTGAAGCCGAAATGCCCCATCAGGATTCCGGTGAAGAGTACGAATGTCACTCCCAGCGATACACCGAAAACCTTGATCTTACCCAACAGTACTCCCACCGAGATGACGAATGCATATAAGCAGACAATGTGGGCGACCGAGGTAGAATCCCATAACAAACTTTCTAACCAATCCATATCCTTTTTAAATATGCTTTTTTGAAATTTCGTGCAAAAGTACTTAATCAAAAGCAGGTAACAAAAGTTTTTTCACTTTTTCTTTCCACGATATTACATCGTTGGGCAAAGAGTATTTTTATTCGTTTTTTTAAACGTTGATAGGGCGTTATTCATCGTCTGTTCAACTTTTGAAAAACTCTATTCTTCCGTTCACGCTTGTCAGGTGATTTGTGGGTGAAAGTTTATCATAAAGTAAGTCTCTCGTGCGAAAATTCCCTAAAAAAACTTTTTGTTCGAAGTTATTCAGTATATTTGCAAGTCTTATGACGACATTATGAATAGTATTCATATTATTTAATTTTATAAACTATGGCAGACAGTAAAGAAAAACTCTTCTCGGACTTTTCTCCCGTTACCACCGAACAGTGGATGGAGAAAATAACAGCCGACCTGAAAGGCGCTGATTTTGAGAAGAAACTCGTTTGGAGAACAAACGAAGGATTCAAAGTGAAACCTTTCTACCGTAAGGAGGACCTTGAAGGACTGAAGACTACTGAAGCGCTTCCGGGTGAATTCCCTTATCTGAGAGGTAACAAGAAAGACAATAATGAGTGGCTGGTTCGCCAGGAGATCAAAGTTGACGATGTAAAAGAGGCCAATGCTAAAGCTTTGGACATTCTGAACAAAGGTATTGATTCTCTGTCGTTCCACGTGAAGGCCAAGGAACTGAGTGCCGCATACGTTGAGGCACTTCTCGATGGTATTTGTGCCGATTGCGTCGAATTGAATTTCTCCACTTGTCAGGGACATGTAGTAGAATTGGCTAATTTGCTGGTAGAATACTTCCAGAAAAAAGGTTATGACCTGAACAAGCTGCAAGGTTCCATCAATTTCGATTACCTGAACAAGATGCTGGCAAAAGGCAAGGAAAAAGGCAATCTGGTAGAAACAGCCAAGGCGCTGATTGACGCTACAACTGCTCTGCCCGGATATCGCGTAATCAACGTCAACGCTTTGACGCTGAACAATGCCGGTGCCTATATCTATCAGGAACTGGGCTATGCATTGGCTTGGGGTAACGAATATATGAATCAACTGACTGAAGCAGGTGTGCCTGCCGCTACCGTTGCCAAGAAAATCAAGTTTAACTTCGGTATCAGTTCCAATTACTTCCTCGAAATTGCCAAGTTCCGTGCCGGCCGTATGTTGTGGGCCGATATCGTGAACTCTTATCTGGCAGAAGGCGATTGCAAATGCGCTGCACAGATGAAGGTACATGCTGAAACATCTTCATTCAATCTTACTATATTTGATTCGTACGTGAATCTGCTCCGTACCCAGACAGAAGCCATGAGTGCTGCACTGGCCGGCGTCGATTCGATGACAGTCGTTCCGTTCGACAAGGCCTACGAGACTCCGAACGACTTTTCCGAACGTCTGGCACGCAACCAGCAGTTGCTGCTGAAGGAAGAATCTCACTTCGATAAGGTCATCGATCCTGCTGCCGGTTCTTATTATATCGAAAACCTGACTGTATCTATTGCCAAGCAGGCTTGGGATCTGTTCCTCGCCGTTGAAGACGAAGGTGGTTTCTATGCAGCTGTCAAAGCAGGCAAGGTTCAGGAGGCTGTCAACAACAGCAACAAGGCTCGTCACGAAGCTGTGGCCAGACGCAAGGAGATTCTGTTGGGTACCAACCAATATCCTAACTTCACAGAACTGGCCGGCGACAAACGTCCTTTGGAAGCCGTATGCTGCTGCGGAGGCGGTCAAGACACTTGCTCAAAAGATGTTCCTTCGCTGAACTTCGACCGTGCAGCAAGCGAGTTCGAAGCATTGCGCCTGCAAACTGAAGCATCAGGCAAACGTCCGAAAGCATTTATGCTGACTATCGGTAATCTGGCTATGCGTCAGGCACGTGCTCAGTTCTCCTGCAACTTCCTGGCATGCGCCGGTTACGAAGTTGTGGACAACCTGGGCTTTGCTACTGTCGAAGAAGGCATTGATGCAGCTATGGCTGCCAAGGCCGATATTGTGGTTCTTTGCTCGAGCGATGATGAATATGCCGAGTATGCAATTCCTGCCTTCAAGGCTCTGAACGGACGCGCCATGTTTATCGTGGCCGGTGCTCCTGCCTGCATGGACGAACTGAAGGCTGCCGGTATCGAGAATTTCATCCATGTCCGTGTCAACGTGCTGGAAACCCTGAAAGAATACAATGCTAAACTTTTGAAGTAAGATGAGAAAAGATTTTAAAAACTTAGATATATATGCC
>OMCT01000093.1_pt1 | contig 69785 bp, 58 predicted proteins | sample 1674301 | NCBI WGS metagenome assembly OMCT01 (sample SAMEA103958158, study PRJEB25191) | human gut metagenome
TCTTCGACAATATCGGAAACTATAAAGAAGAGTTGGAGTCACTTCTAACTCTCAAATTTCGTTTGTGTAATTCGCAAACCATTTCTTTTTAACTATAACTATAATAATTAATACCATATAACATGAAGAGAATGAAACATACCGTATGCGTAGTGTTGGCGCTGCTTCTGACGGCGGCGTGCAGTAAGGATGACACTGTGCCCGAACCCGTAATTCCTCCCGATGACGGGATGGAGGAGATGAGTTTCACGGCCTCGGCGCCCGTGATCGGTGCGACGTCGGGCGAAGGCGGTGCGGAGGAGACATATCCTCTCCTGTGGAACGACGGCGACGCCATCGGCGTGATGCCCGTTTACGGCGCGTTCGATGAGTCGGAGGTGCAGAATATGAAGTTCACGGCCTCGATCGAGGGTGGCACGGCCGCGACGGCCGCCTTCACGGGGCGCACCCTGCCGAGCGAGGATGGATATTTTGCATTCTATCCCCACAGCCGATTTGTCAGATACGAAGGCGACGTTGACGTTGACAACACCTTCATATACTTTACCCTTCCCTCGGAGCAGAAGGCCGTGGCGGGAGGATTCGAGCGCGGTCTCTTCCCGTCGTATGCCGTGGCGGACGCTGCGGGCGGCGAGATGCAGTTCACGCCCGTATGCGGTCTTGTGAAGTTTCGTCTGACGGGCGATGCCGTTGCCGACATTGCGAGCGTGAGTTTTGATGTCATGGGATATAGCGTCAGCGGTATGTTCGGTTTGAATACTACGTTCGGTTGGCTCGAAGAGTCGCCCTCCTGCAAATCGCGCGTGACGCTGACGGGGCCCTTCGAGGCGGAGACGGATTATTATATGGTTGTGATGCCCGGCTGGCTGAGCGACTTCTACTTTACCTTTACCCGTCAAGACGGCTCCGTATATCTGCGGGAAGGGGGAATCGAGGATGGCAGAATCGCTGTGGGCGGTATGGCCGACTTCGGCACCATGGAGCTCTCGGAGGGGGATTTTGCCGTGCCTGCCGAGGACGATATAACCGATCTTGCGTTTATCAAGGCTGTGGAGATGGCAGCAGGTATCACCCTTGAGCGTAATGCCGTGGGTTATGTGCCCCTGACGGAGGCAAATCTGGAGACGATGGCCTCGGTGACGGAACTCGATTTATCCTTCGACGACCTTTTCGATGCCTCGGCGTTGAAGTATTTCACGGGCCTGCGGCGTCTGGACTGCTCGTATAACAACCTCGGCAGTCTGGATGTCAGCTCGCTGAAGAACCTGACGGAGCTCGATTGCAGCTACAACTTTTTGACGGAGCTGACGGTGGCGGGCGCCGCGGCGCTGGAGGCGCTGCATTGTTACGAAAACGATCTTAAGACGTTGGACGTAAGCTCGTTGAGGAATCTGACGGATCTGGGTTGCAGCAGCAACCAACTCTCGGAGCTGAAGCTGGGGGAAGCCGGGGCGCTGACACGGTTGAATTGTTCGTACAACAGCCTGACGGAGCTGGATGTGAGCATGTTTAAGAATCTGACGGAGCTGGATTGCTCCAGTAACTCATTGACGGAGCTGACGGTGGCGGGAGCCGCGGCGCTGGAGGAGGTGGATTGCGCGTCGAACCATCTGACGGCGTTGGATATGGGAGGCCTGTCGAACCTGCAAACTCTGTATTGCAGCGGCAATGAACTCTCGACGTTGGATCTGAGCGAAGCGACGGCGTTGAAGCAGGTGAATTGTCATTACAATCTTCTGACGCGGTTGGATGTGAGCGCGATGGCGGATCTGGAGTACCTGTTCTGCTTCGGGAACCGTATGTCGGAGCTGGACATATCCGCAAACGGCGCTTTGCAGAAGATCGGGTGCGGCAACCAGACCGACGAGGCGGAGGCCGAGCGGACGCTTACGCTGCGGCTGACGGCGGCGCAGCGTGACGGCGTGTGGGCGGCGACGAACTCCGATCCCATGTTTGAAACGTATAACACGAATGTGACTCTGGATGTGACGGATGAGTAGTGTCCGGACCGTAAACATTGGCAGGAGCCGGCCCCGCGGGGCCGGCTTTCCGTTTTCGTGCGGATGCGGCCGATTATCCCGCCAAGCGTGCCAAACGCTGCTCGGGGAGGTCGGGGAGGATGTGCCGCAGCCGGCGGATGATGCGTTCGCGCGACTCTTCGGGCGTGCGGTCGGGGCGGCACGCCTCCGCACCGAAGAGCGCCTCGGGCGTCGTGAGCAGGGCGAGGCCCCAGCCGTAGCGGTGTCCGCGGCTGTCGCGGGCGTAGACGAAATCTTCGGTGACGATGCGGCACTGCGCCTGAAGGCGCGTTATGCAGCTGTCGAAGCGGCTGCGCATTCCGCGACCGGTCATGCCGCAGGCGGCGCGCAGCTCGCGGCTCACCATGCTCCCCTCGGCCTTGAGGGTGTCGAGGATGGGCGCTCGATGCTGTCGTCCTCGGGCAGGGGCGAGCGGCTGCGGCGGTAGTTGCACATATCGGGCCACCATGCGCGGCTGACAAAGGCGGCCTTGCCGCCGAAGAACTTGCCGTAGGCGCAGCCGCTCTCGCGCAGGATCTCGCCCTTCCACTCCCAGAGGGGCCACTCCCAGCTTCCGTCGGGCCGCATGGTGTAGCGGCAGTCGTCATCGACGACATCGTCGGCCGACCACCCCGCAATGCCTATGTTGAGCAGCGGCAGAAACCCCACGTCGTTGATGTAGTCGATCAGCGCCGAAGCCGTATGTATGAATCCGTCTTTCATGGTTTTCGTATTTGCATCTTCCGTCCTTCCGTCCTTTCTCCCTTTCTCCCTTTCGTTTTTCCGTTCTTCCGCTCTTCCGCTCTTCCGTCCTTTCGCCCTTTCGTCTTTCCGTTCTTGTGCCCGTTTGTCCCTATGCAAATTTAGGCTATAAATCCGTTTGGCGGCGCGCTCGGAGATGAAAATATCTCGGTTTTCGCCTTCGGCCCGTTTTCGGAGCGACGGCGGAAACAGAAAAAAAGCGTCGGAATGTTGTGTTAAAAAATTTTATTAATATATATTTGTATAGTCTGATAATCGCGTAGTTCCGTATGCGGCCCGTGTTTTATGGTGGGCGGACGTCCGCGTTTCCCATTTCGAGCAGGCCGTGGAGGTGCGAAGGGGCGCGCGGAGTGACGGTGCGAGGGGTTGCGGCTGTAACGGTACGGATGGTTGCGGCTGTGGCGGAGCGGCCGCGAGCGGGATAAAGTCAATCTGACCAACCTTACTAACTTAAATACTATTTTTTGAATGATTTTTCGCATTTCACTTACTTTTGACTATATTTTTTTTCACCTAAAAAGCCTTCACGCCTTCACCTCCTTGTAAATGACTCATTATATGCGTTTTCCGGTGAAAGCAAAGTTTCACATATCAATTTCACTTTTCTAATAAGGGAAACGCAAGGAAAGCACACAGCCTGTTAAATCCTTGCAATAGTGAAAGGAATGTTTCACCATATTCATCTGTTTATCAACATAATGAAAGCGAGAAAGCGGTGAAAGCAATTTCAGAAAACAAAATTCAAAGGGCGGTGAAACTTATACAATCTCTTGCAGACAACAACAAATCATCTTTCACCGATATCAGATAGACCTTTTTCACTCACTTGCAAGGTTAACGAACCACACAAGTGTCCCACAAAAGAAACACCAGTGTGGAAGATGAGCCACACTGGTGTTTCTCGCGAGCCATGCAAGTGCGGGAAAAAACGCAGATACAATCACTATTTCAATCCAAACAAACGGTTCAAAGATTCTAAATTGAAGGCAAATCAAACTCTCAACCTTTATTCACGACAGAAACACGGAGTGAAATACAAAAAACAGCATGAATTCTGTTTCATCTGCATTCATTCTGCCAGAATGATACGGTGTCGATACATTTTTTAGAGCATATATACTTCTTTTCTTCATGCAGTATATCTTCATCAGCCATCGCAGTATATCTGCAGTAGCCATCGCAGTATATTTTACACAACTTTTGCAAACTAAAGTTGCACAGTAAACAAGTAACAAGTTGATGAGTTGAAAAAGCGTTTGCAGCGAACCGTTTCAGACGATACTTTATCAGGCAAGGTGTTCCGACCTTATACCCTTGTTGCTTGAAGTCTTATCAATTTGTAATTTGAGCACTTGCGAAACTTGCAATTGAAAATCAACAAAGTTAAACCTAAATTAAAAAGTTTAGTTATCAATTCCTCAAACCAAAACACCCTAGTTCTACCCCCTTCACTAAAATCCCCCTCCCCTTCTTCCCCACATCTACTTCCCCAACTTTTTCGATTCGCCCCTAAAAAAACGACCGATTATTTTTGCAGTTCCAAATAAAACTGTACCTTTGCACCCCGTAAAACGAAAAGAGATTGCCGATATAGCTCAGTTGGTAGAGCAACGCATTCGTAACGCGTAGGTCGCCGGTTCAAGTCCGGCTATCGGCTCGAAATGCAGAAAAGAGATGTGACCCATCTCTTTTTTTTTGTTTCAGAACGAAAAGAGAGAAACGCCACACCTCTTCCAAAGATTTACGAACCCAAAATCGACGTATTCAAACCGAAATGAAAAAGAAACAGAAAATGCTCCTGGGAGGACTGGCCGTCCTCATCTTCATAGGGTTGGCATGCGCAGGAACTACCTACTACCTGCTGCTGGCTCCCCAATTCCATCCGTCGAAAACCGCCTATATCTACATCGATCGCGATGACAATGCCGACTCGGTCTGCCACAAACTGAAGACACAAGGCCAAGCCGCCAACCTGGCCGGCTTCAAACTGCTGGCACGGTACAAGGAATATGGACAGCACATCCATACCGGACGCTACGCCATTCATCCCGCCGACAACGCCTATCATGTATTCGCCCGCCTCTACCGGGGACATCAGGAACCGGTGAACCTTACCATCGGAAGCGTCAGAACACTGGATCGGCTGGCACGTAACGTGGGCAAACAACTCATGATAGACTCTGCCGAAATAGCCGGACTGCTAAACGACACACTGATGATCCGGCAATGGGGCTATCGGAAAGAGACCCTACCCTGCCTTTTTATCCCAGACACATACCAGGTATATTGGGACATCAGCGCGAAGCAGTTCATCGAAAGGATGCAGAAAGAACACCGCCGCTTCTGGAACGAAGAACGGATGCAAAAGGCACAAGCTGCCGGCATGACACCGGAAGAAGTATGCACGCTGGCCTCCATCGTAGAGGAAGAGACCAACAACAACGCCGAAAAGCCTACTGTGGCCGGACTCTACATCAACCGCCTGCACAAAGGAATGCCGCTGCAAGCCGACCCAACCATCAAGTTTGCCCTACAGGATTTCCAGCTGAAACGAATCAGCAACAAGCACCTGACCGTGGACTCGCCCTACAACACTTATCGCAACATCGGACTGCCTCCCGGACCGATACGTATCCCCACTCCTGTCGGAATCGATGCCGTACTGAATTATGAAAAGCACGACTATATCTATATGTGTGCCAAAGAAGACTTTTCGGGAACACACAACTTTGCATCCAACTACACAGAGCACATGAAAAATGCACGCAAATACTGGAAAGCCCTGAACGAAAGAAAGATTTTTAAGTGATTTTGTGTTCTTATGTAAAAGCAAAAGCTTATATTTGCGGTTAACTAATCGAGAAAAAATAAGGTTAACACTTAAACAATCAAATATGAGCAAACAACTTTTACTTGGCGACGAAGCCATAGCACAAGCTGCACTGGACGCCGGACTCTCGGGCGTTTACGCCTATCCGGGAACCCCATCTACAGAAATCACCGAATATATCCAAACGATGCCCATAACGGCCGAACGCAACATCCACAACCGATGGTGCACCAACGAAAAAACTGCCATGGAGGCAGCATTGGGTATGTCATTTGCAGGGAAACGTTCGTTAGTCTGCATGAAGCACGTGGGAATGAACGTAGCAGCCGACTGCTTTATCAATGCAGCCATGACAGGCGTCAAAGGCGGAATGATAGTCGTGGCAGCCGACGATCCCAGCATGCACTCTTCGCAAAACGAACAGGACAGCCGCTTCTATGGTGACTTCGCACTGATACCCATATTCGAGCCCAGCAACCAACAAGAGGCCTACGACATGGCCTATGAAGGTTTCCGCTTCTCCGAACAGACCGGCGAACCTCTGTTGCTGCGCATCGTTACCCGACTGGCTCATTCGCGCTCGGGTGTAGAACGCAAGGAACAGCAACCGCAAAACGGACTGGCCTTCAGCGACGACCCGCGCCAGTTCATCCTGCTGCCGGGAAATGCCCGCAAACGCTACAGAGTATTACTGAAACAACAAGACGAATTCGTAAAAGCCTCTGAAAATTCACCTTTCAATAAATATACAGATGGTCCCAACAAAAAGATGGGTATCGTAGCATGCGGCATCGGTTACAACTACCTGATGGAAAGCTATCCGGAAGGCTGCGAATATCCAGTCCTGAAAATAGGCCAGTATCCGCTGCCCAAGAAGCAACTGATGCAACTGATAAACGAATGCGAAGAAATCTTGGTACTGGAAGACGGACAACCTTTCGTGGAAAGACAACTGAAAGGCTATCTGGGACTGGGCGTCAAAGTAAAAGGACGTTTGGACGGCACACTGCCAACCGACGGCGAACTGACCCCCGACAGTGTGGCACGTGCCGTAGGCAAGGAAAACAAGGCTGAATTCAGCGTTCCGTCACTGGTAGAAATGAGACCGCCCGCACTGTGCGAAGGCTGCGGACACCGCGACATGTACACCGTACTGACACAGGTGCTGAAAGAAGAATATCCCTCGCACAAGGTATTCAGCGACATCGGTTGCTATACACTGGGAGCCAACGCCCCCTTCCACGCCATCAACTCGTGTGTCGATATGGGCGCCTCCATCACCATGGCCAAAGGAGCGGCCGATGCAGGACTATATCCATCGGTAGCCGTCATCGGTGACTCGACTTTCACTCACTCGGGCATGACAGGTCTGCTGGATTGTGTCAACGAGAATGCCAACGTCACCATCGTCATCTCGGACAACGAAACAACCGCCATGACGGGTGGACAGGACTCTGCCGGAACCGGACGTCTGGAAGCCATCTGCGCCGGCATTGGTGTAGCACCGGAACACATCCGCGTAGTAGTGCCTCTGAAGAAGAACTACGAAGAAATGAAACAAGTGATACGCGAGGAAATTGAATACCACGGAGTATCGGTCATCATCCCCCGCAGAGAGTGTATACAGACATTAGCACGCAAAAAACGTAACAAGTAAAGCCATGAAAAAAGACATCATACTTTCGGGCGTAGGAGGACAAGGCATCCTGTCTATCGCCACCGTTATCGGTAAAGCTGCCCTGAAAAAGGGCTTGTATATGAAACAAGCCGAAGTACACGGCATGAGCCAGCGTGGAGGAGACGTACAGTCGAACCTGCGTATCAGCGACCAACCCATCGCATCCGACCTGATTCCGACTGGCAAGTGCGACCTGATCATCTCGCTGGAGCCTATGGAAGCCTTGCGATATCTGCCCTATCTGAATCATGAAGGCTGGCTGGTGACCAATGCAGTTCCCTTTGTCAACATCCCCAATTACCCCAGCGAAGAAGCCCTCAAAGCCGAACTTGACAAGCTGCCGCACAAAATTGTGGTAAACGTCAGCGAGATAGCCAAGGAAGCCGGTTCGCCCCGTGTGGCCAACATCGTGCTGCTGGGAGCCACTATCCCCTTCCTGGGCATCGACTACGCCACCATGCAGGAAAGCGTACGCGAAATCTTCCAGCGCAAGGGCGACGCCATTGTGGAAATGAACCTGAAAGCACTGGCAGCAGGCAAAAAAATAGCAGAAAAACTTATACAATAGAACCATGAATGACAAGTACTGGGAAGAAGAAATCGAAACCATGCCACGGGAAAAACTCCGTGAATTACAACTGCAACGACTAAAGAAAACAATAGGCATCGCTTCCCATGCCCCTTATTACAAGAAAGTGTTCCAGGAGCACGGCATCACGCCAGACAGCATTCAAAGCCTGGAAGACATACGCAAGATACCGTTCACTACCAAAGCCGATATGCGTGCCAACTATCCTTTCGGACTGGTAGCAGGCAACATGCGCGAAGACGGAGTACGCATCCACTCGTCCAGTGGTACGACCGGTACCCCTACCGTCATCGTACACTCACAACACGATCTGGATTCGTGGGCCAATCTGGTAGCTCGCTGCCTCTACATGGTAGGCATCCGCAAAACCGATGTTTTCCAGAACAGTTCGGGCTACGGCATGTTTACCGGCGGACTGGGTTTCCAATACGGAGCCGAACGCTTGGGAGCGCTGACAGTGCCGGCTGCTGCAGGAAACAGCAAACGTCAGATCAAGTTCATTACAGACTTCAAGACAACTGCCCTGCACGCCATCCCCAGCTATGCCATCCGTCTGGCCGAAGTGTTCCAGGAAGAAGGCATGGATCCCACCCAGACAAGCCTGAAAACCCTTGTCATTGGTGCGGAGCCCCATACCGACGAACAACGCAAGAAAATAGAGCGCATGCTGGGCGTAAAGGCCTACAACAGTTTTGGTATGACGGAAATGAACGGTCCGGGCGTAGCCTTCGAGTGTACCGAGCAGAACGGTATGCACTTTTGGGAAGACTGCTACCTGGTAGAAATTATCAATCCCGAAACAGGCGAACCGGTGCCCGATGGCGAAATTGGCGAACTGGTGCTGACTACCCTCGACCGTGAAATGATGCCACTGATACGCTACCGTACGCGCGACCTGACACGCATCCTGCCCGGTACGTGTCCCTGCGGACGTACACACCTGCGTATTGACCGCATCAAGGGACGCAGCGATGACATGTTCATCATCAAGGGAGTAAACATCTTCCCGATGCAGGTGGAAAAGATTCTGGTACAGTTCCCGCAGCTGGGAAGCAACTACCTCATCACCCTGGAAACAGTGGACAATCAGGACGAAATGATTGTAGAGGTAGAACTCAGCGACTTGTCGACCGACAATTACATCGAACTGGAAAAGATACGCAAGGACATCACCCGCCAGCTGAAAGACGAAATACTGGTCACCCCCAAGGTGAAACTGGTAAAAAAAGGCTCATTGCCTCAGAGCGAAGGAAAAGCTGTCCGAGTAAGAGACTTGCGCGACAACAAAGAAAAGTAAGTAATTCCCCCCAATTTTTCCCTAGTTAGGAAAAAATTTTTTCCTAACTGGGGAATTTTTATTCCCTAACTGGGAAAAAAACAGAGCCTAGTTAAGCCCTATTTCTACCTGAAAAAGCGGGACAGAATGATCCTGAAACGAACGAAAAGAAAAGGGAATGCGCCAACCTGACACATTCCCTTTTTTATAAGAAAGCCGCACCGATGATGTGATGAAACTCCGAATGACATGGTTTGAGTGCTCGTCCTCTTTGTAATCCACCGACTCAAAGGTTACCCCGAAGGGCGTGGCCCGCCATTGAGAAGCGAAGCTTGTCTCGGTATTTCATAAAAATTGATGAGTTTCCCGATCCAATCAATGCGGCTATTTTTTCTATAACAAAGATAAGAAGTTTATGTGAAAGAAACAAGCAATTGAACAAATTTGTGCGTTTCAGCCCCTCTTTTCTCTCGTATAGGCATAAAAAAGATGCCGGCTACATCATCTGCAGTCGGCATCCTATCAGTTTTTCAATTTATCAGAGTCTTTATGCAGCCTTAGCCTTGGCAACAATAGCCTTGAATGCTTCGGGATGATTCATAGCCAAATCGGCCAACACTTTACGGTTGATTTCGATACCGGCTTTGTGCAAAGCACCCATCAGTTTGGAATAAGACATACCCTCCAAACGTGCAGCTGCATTGATACGTTGAATCCACAACGCACGGAAATTTCTCTTTTTGGCCTTACGGTCACGGAACGCATAAGTCAAACCTTTCTCCCAAGTATTCTTGGCTACGGTCCAAACGTTCTTTCTTGCACCAAAGTAACCTCTGGTCAATTTCAAAATTTTCTTTCTTCTTGCTCTTGAAGCAACATGATTTACTGATCTTGGCATAGTTTTTTTGTTTTTTGAATGTTAGCGCCATTGCTTTGAGACAACAGACTTAAAGCTAATGCATTCGGTTAATAACTTTAATACTTTAAGTACACTTTTCGATTACTTCATTGCTAAGAGTTCCTTCACCTGGCTAACATTTGTTCTGTCAACCAATGTAGAATAACACAAGTTTCTCTTTTGCTTTTTAGTCTTCTTAGTCAGAATGTGACTGTGAAAAGCATGCTTTCTTTTGATTTTACCCGTTCCGGTAAGAGTGAATCTTTTTTTAGCACCGGAGTTCGTCTTGATCTTTGGCATCTTACTTTAAACTTTTAAATTATTAATAATATGGTTACGCACTATACCGTGGCGCAACTCACTTTTTCCAATATTATTCTTCCTCTCCTGCGTTGCGCTGAACATTCTTAGGCTCTTCGGCAGGTTTCGGAGCAGCAGCCTTCTTGGGGCTGCCCGTTTTTTTGGGTGAAAGTTGGATGGTCATCCGTTTTCCTTCCAGAATAGGCATCTGATCCACCTTGGCATAGTCCTCAAGGTCGTTGGCAAAACGAAGCAGCAATACTTCACCTTGTTCCTTGAACAGGATGGAACGTCCCTTAAAGAATACGTAAGCCTTCACCTTATCGCCATCTTCCAAAAAGCCTTTGGCATGTTTCAACTTGAAGTTGTAATCATGATCGTCGGTTTGAGGACCGAAACGGATCTCCTTCACATTGACCTTCACCTGCTTGGCTTTCTGTTCCTTCTGACGTTTCTTTAGCTGATACAGAAATTTAGAGTAATCGATTATACGACAAACAGGGGGTTGAGCATTAGGAGAAATCTCCACAAGATCCGCTTCATGTTCCTCAGCAAGCTTTAAGGCCTGCGCTATCGGATAGACTTTCGATTCTACTTCATCGCCCACTATACGGACTTCTTTGGCACGGATTTGTTCGTTAATCCGATGTTGCCCTTTTAAGCTGTCATTCTTCATTAATAACTTTTAGTTCCGGTTTGTTGTTTTATTATTACTACTAAATATTCTATATAATTACATCAAAAGCGTCATCTGCGCACACACATTCAGCTTTGCTTTTGCAATTGGGCGCAAATTTACCACTTATTTATCATATTTTGCACTTCCTCGTAGATTTTTTTTGCGAAATCCTCGAATTTCATCGTGCCCTGGTCGCCTTCACCTTGCTTACGAACAGAAACTTCACCGTTTTCGGCTTCTTTCTCACCTACAATCAGCATATAAGGAATGCGTTTCATTTCGTTGTCGCGGATCTTACGTCCTATCTTCTCATTACGTTCATCGACAATAGCACGGATATCATACTTCTTCAGATTGTTCTTTACCTCATTGGCATAGTCGTTGAACTTCTCGCTGATAGGCAGAATAGCAACCTGATCGGGTGTCAGCCACAAGGGGAACTTACCGGCTGTATGCTCGATAAGGACAGCGACGAAACGTTCCATCGAACCGAACGGTGCACGGTGAATCATGACCGGACGGTGCTTCTGGTTATCGGCACCGGTATATTCCAATTGGAAACGTTCGGGCAGATTGTAATCGACCTGAATAGTACCCAACTGCCAACGGCGTCCGATGGCATCTTTCACCATGAAATCGAGCTTCGGACCATAGAAAGCGGCCTCACCATATTCGATCTTGGCAGGCAATCCCTTCTCTTCGCAAGCCTCGATGATGGCGCGCTCAGCCTTTTCCCAGTTTTCATCACTGCCGATGTACTTATCGCGATTGACCTTATCGCGCAAGGATATCTGAGCTTCAAAGTTCTGGAAGTCCATGGACTTGAAGACGATAGAAATGATATCCATTACACGCAAGAACTCTTCCTTTACCTGATCGGGACGACAGAACAAGTGCGCATCGTCCTGCGTAAAGCTGCGTACACGGGTCAGTCCGTGCAGCTCACCACTCTGCTCGTAGCGGCAAACGGTTCCGAACTCGGCAATACGCAAGGGCAGATCTTTATATGAACGTGGAGAGTTCTTGTAGATCATACAGTGGTGAGGACAGTTCATCGGTTTCAGGAAGTATTCCTCGCCTTCTTCCGGGGTCTGGATAGGTTGGAAAGAATCCTTTCCGTACTTGGCATAATGGCCCGACGTGATGTACAGCAACTTGTTGCCGATAGGCGGACACATTACTTCCTGATAGTCGTAACGGCTCTGGATGCGGCGCAGGAAGTCTTGCAGACGAATACGCAAGGCAGCTCCCTTGGGTAACCACATCGGCAAACCCTTACCTACTGTATCGGAGAACATGAACAGATCCATCTCCTTACCGATCTTACGATGATCGCGCTTCTTGGCTTCTTCCAGCAGAACGAGATATTCGTCGAGCAGTTTTTTCTTCGGGAAAGTAATGCCATAGATACGTGTCATCATCTTGCGGTTTTCCTGTCCACGCCAGTACGCTCCGGCAACCGAAGTCAGCTTAATGGCTTTGATAGGTGCAGTGTTCAACAAGTGCGGACCACGGCACAAGTCGGTAAAGGAACCCTGTGTATAAGTAGTGATATGTCCGTCTTCCAGTTCGGATATAAGCTCACACTTGTATGTTTCTCCACGCTCTCCGAACATTTTCAGGGCGTCGGCTTTCGAAATATCTTTTCTGACTACCGCTTCTTTCTTGGCGGCCAATTCTGCCATCTTCTTCTCGATAGCCGGGAGGTCAGACTCTTTAATCGGAGTTTCTCCCGGATCGACATCGTAATAGAAACCGTTTTCGATAGCCGGACCGATACCAAACTGAATGCCCGGATATAATTCCTGCAAGGCTTCGGCCAACAAGTGGGCACTCGTATGCCAGAAGGTATGTTTTCCCTGCTCGTCTTCCCACTTATACAACACTACTTCAGCATCCTCATTAATAGGACGTCCCAAGTCATAAGTTTCTCCGTTTACGCCGCAAGCCAGCACTTCCTGTGCCAGGCGCGAACTAATGCTTTCTGCAATCTGCAGTCCCGTCACTCCGTCGTTGTACTCCCGGACAGAGCCGTCAGGAAAAGTAATCTTTATCATAGTAGAATTATTGATATTCAAATTTTCAACGCGCAAAAATAGCTATTTCTTTTTGATAATCCATCTTTTAGCAAAAAAATGTTATTCACTTCTGTCGGTGAAACGCTTAATGACATTATAGGCTGACACGATGCCCAGTTCGCCGGCTTTACTCAAGTCTATAAGTCCCTGTTTGTTATTGCCAAGATAGATGTGAACAAGCCCCCGGTTGAAATATGCCTCACCGAATTCCGGATTCAGTTCGATGGCTTTGTCATAATCGGCAACAGCAGCCCGATAGTCTTTCAACAGTGCAGAAACATTGCCGCGGTTATAGTAACCATAAACAAAGTCGGGGGCAAGCTCGACAACGTGATTCAGATCGTCGCGAACGATATTATAATCAACCGTTGTCACTTCGGATTTCTTCGATTTATCGGCGTTGCCTACAATCGATGAAGAAGTTGCACCGTCCTGACTTTCTTCTGCTTTCTGATACTCCAACTGCTTGCAACGCACTAAAGCGCGCATAAAGTAAGCCGGGAAGAACGTATCATCCAACAAAATACTTTTGGTAAAGTCATCGACCGAGCTGTCGAAATCCTGCACTAAATAAAAGTCAAGTCCGCGCATAAAGCGTTTTACGGCATTACGGTCATCGGCCACAATATCCGCTGTATGCGAGTCGATCAAAGCAAAATGGAAACGAACCTGCTCCTCCGTCAAAGGTGCCTCCATGTTAGTGATGCGCAACATTTTCGGGAAAAGTTTGGAGCGGTTCAGATCATCGATGTAGTGATGGAAATGGACTGTACGCTTCACATCGCTCACCTTTTCGTAATACGTCAAAGCATACATGGGTTCCAACTTGATAACCACGTTGCGATCTTGTACACGGCCGCGGTAGTCGCTCGTATAACGCTGTTCAAACTCCGAATCGTCTGCTATCACAATCTTACGATAGTTCTCCATATTCTTATCGGACTTTTTACGGGTCTTACTATCGCTCTCAGAAGAGCTGTTGTCGGCTACATCCTTGTTCTTCCCCGATGTTGCATCGTTCCGTTTATCAATCTGCATCTTCATGATCTTAAATTCATCCTGCTCGGCTCCTTTGGCATCACCGATTTTCTTCCGGGCCTGTGCACGCTGATAATATCCGGCCAAGAAATTCGGATAGGCATCTATTACCTTCGTATAGTCACTGATAGCTCCGCGATAATCACCCGTTTGCGCACGCAGCAAGCCACGGTTGAATGTCGCCATCATGTTGTCAGGCTCAATCTGAAGCACAAAATCAAAGTCTTCGATAGCACGGTTATCGTCACCGACCTGTGCACGTAGCAGTCCTCGGTTATAGTGTCCCAGGAAATTATTGGGATCAATGTCCAAAGCCAGATCATAATCGCTCATGGCATCCCTTAAATTATTCTGATGGAAACGAGCCAACGCACGGTTGATGTAATTTCCGGCATTGCGGGCACTCAGATGGATGGCCTGGTCAAGATCGCTCTCAGCCTCCTTATACTTACCCTGCTGAATGCGTACGACCGCACGCGCACTCCAGCCATCGGCATCATAGCGGTCTATCTCGATGGCCTTTTCGAAATCGTTCAATGCCTGAATGGTATCGTTTTGCTTCAAATAGACCTCGCCACGCATCAGGTAAGCGGGCGTGTAGCGTGGTGAGATAGCCAACAGTTTGCCCAAATCCTCCTTAGCCGAATCGTAATCTTCCTTCCGTATATGGCACAGTGAAAGATTGTGCCACAGAACAACATTCTCCGGATCGTACTTCAAGGCTGTCTGATAGTCTTCGATCGCTCCATCGAACTTGTTTTGCCGGATGCGTGCCAATCCTCTGATCTGATAGGCTCCTACGACAAACGGATTGCGCTGGATGGCTTCATCACAGTCGGCTTCGGCTCCTTGAAAGTCTTCCAAATTAATCTTGGCCAGGCCACGGAAGAAATAGGGTTCGAACAGATAAGGCTTCGCATTAATCACCTGATTGAAGTATTGAATAGAAAGAACGTAATCTTCGAAATACAAAGCATTGCGGGCAATAGTCATGACTCGCTCTGTATTGATCTGTGCACACAACAATGCGGGAAACAGTATAAGGAGTGCTAATATTTTTTTCACCATTTTGTCTTACAAATACTTATAAACGAAAACAAAAGTAATGCATTTCGCTTACTTGACCGGACTTAGGAAAGAGTTTTTCCGTAAGTTTTTGAGTTTTTTAGTATCTCCAAACTTTCTATTCAAAAGCCACGAATCATCTCACGGTCTTCACCCGATAAGTACAATGAGCCTTTCCCTTCAACATTGCATTCAGCTTACCTTTGATCATCTGCTTACGAAGAGGAGACAAATGGTCGATGAACATTTTTCCCTCCAGATGATCAAACTCATGCTGCATCACACGAGCCAGATAACCTTCGACTATCTCGTCGTGCTCAACCATGTTTTCATCCAAATACTTGACATGAATCTTATCGCCCCGTTTCACCGACTCATGAATACCGGGCAAACTCAGACAACCTTCTTCCATCGACACCTCATCGCCCATGACCTCAAGGACATGTGCATTGATGTATGCCTTACGAAAGTCTTTATACTCGGGCATATCTTCGGACAAAACATTCAAATCGATCACTACCACACGAATAGGGAGTCCGATCTGAGGAGCGGCCAATCCTACTCCATCGGCATGGTCCATTGTTTCAAACATATTGGCTATCAACTCCTTCAAGTTAGGATAATCGGGGGTGATATCCTCTGCCACTTTTCTCAATACGGGTTGTCCGTACACATAAATGGGTAAAATCATAACTCTATGTTTTTTTATATATTATTTCAGATATACAAAATACGGGATTCCTGCAAATGGGAACAGGCCTTCCACATCAACGCATCCCGCGACTCTCCAAATAAGTTTGCAGAATAATTGTAGCACTGACTTCGTCAACCAAAGCCTTGTTCTGGCGGTCTTTCTTTTTCAGACCAGCTTCCAGCATCGTACGATGGGCCAATACAGAAGTAAAACGCTCATCAACATATTCGACGGGGATATCAGGCAGCCTTTTCTTCAGCGAACGCACAAAAGGCTCGATACGCTGCATGTTTTCCGACATTTCATTGTTCATTTGTTTGGGAAGTCCCACCAGTATCCTTTCGACCTGCTCTTTGGCAACATAATCAAGAATAAACGACAACAGCTGATGCGTAGGAACTGTAGTCAATCCATTCGCTATCATCTGCAAAGGATCAGTCACAGCTATCCCAGTGCGCTTCCGTCCGTAATCTATGGCTAATATTCTACTCATAATCGGCGCAAAATTACGATTAAAAATCGAAACCTGCACCAAATCAGGCACTATAATGTAAAAAAGGGCATCCGAACTGTCCGGATGCCCTTTTTCCTAATTGCTAAACGGCATTGTTCAGGCAAACATTGCCGATTGAGTTGCCAGACATTGATTGTCACTTCGTCTGACACCACTTTTATATCTATAATCTTACTGCCGAAGAATTTATTTCTTCTTCCAGAGACGGGTCATGTCTTCCAACGTCTTGCCCTTGGTTTCGGGAACCAACTTCCATACAAAGATAGCAGCAATCACACAAATTATGCCATACAAAGCATAAGCAAACATGTGGCCGAACTTCTCACCCATATCTCCCACCGACATATTGTACATCGGTACAAATGTTGAGGAAACGATGAAGTTGAATATCCACTGGAAGGCCACGGCAATCGCAACAGCCGCACCACGTACGGTATTCGGGAAAATCTCAGCGATCAGTACCCAGCAAATGGGACCCCAGCTAAACATGAAAGAAGCACTGTAAACCATAATACTTACTACAGAAACCATCGGAGGAAGTCCTGTGAGAACATTAGACAACGCTACTCCGAAGGCACCGATTGCCATACCGATAGAGCCGGAGATAAGCAACGGCTTACGTCCCCACTTCTCGACAGTGAACACGGCCAGCAAAGTGAACAGAATGTTGATGACACCCATAATCACAGTCTGTACCATCGGATTACCCATTCCCATTGTCTCGAAAATACGGGGAGCAAAATAAAGTACTGCATTAATACCTACAGCCTGCTGGAACACGCTCAGCATAATACCGATGAAAATAACCATCCAACCATAGGTGAACAGACGTTCGGTTTTCTCATGAGCAGTGGCCTTGATTTCGGACAGAATAACCTTGGCCTGACTCATTCCGTTGATACGACTCAGGATATCCAAAGCCTTTTCGTCGCGCCCACACATAGCCAAATAACGAGGAGTTTCAGGCACCAGAAGAACAAGCAAGGCAAACAATCCCGCCGGAACGGCTTCACTGACAAACATCAGACGCCAGCCTGTCTCAATCGTCCACGAGGCTGCCTCTGGATTTAAGATCTGATTGACTCCCTCAACCGCTTTGATAACAGGATTTGCATTATCGCCCAAAATAAGAAAATTCACAAAGTAAACTACCAACTGACCGAAAATAATGGCAAACTGGTTCCAAGAGACCAGCGTACCACGGATATTACTGGGAGCGATCTCGGCAATATACATCGGACAGATGGCCGAAGCCAAACCTACGCCGACTCCACCCAATACTCGATAGAAGTTGAAAGCGATAAGAAGTGAATAAGAGGGTTTTCCGTAATCGAAAAACAAAAATTCAGGATAATAGGATCCTAATGCCGATAAAAAGAACAATATACCAGCAATAAAAAGAGTTCTCTTACGTCCAAAATTAGACGCACAAAAACCGGAAATGGCACTACCGATGATACACCCTATTAATGCACTACTGGAAGTGATGCCGTGAATCGTATCTGTGTAAGTAAAGTCTGAAGCCCCCATAAAGAAAGCCTGAAGTCCCTTTTCTGCGCCCGAAATTACAGCTGTATCATAACCAAACAGCAATCCGCCAATAACAGCTACCAGCACAATAGAAAAAAGATAGACCTTACTTCCTTTTTCTGTATAGTTCATGGTACAAAAACAATATTAGAAAAATTGATAAAAAAAAATGGGCTGTGCTTCTGCCGACTGGCAGAAAGCGCACAGCCCATGACATATTACTTTAATCTATGTATTAGCAATACATATTGAGGATAGCCTCATACAGTTCTTGCTTGCCACTTGTCTGCTTAGGTTCACCGTTAGCCTTGGCATAAGCAACAACATCTTCCAAAGTCATCTTGCCTTCTTCGAATTCTTTACCCTTACCGCTATCGAATGAAGCGTAACGGTCAGCCAGCATCTTCTTGTAAGGAGACTCTTCCAACAGACGTGCTGCGCATTCCAAAGCACGGGCCATAACATCCATACCGGCAATGTGTGCAATGAAGATGTCTTCCAGATCAGTAGAATTACGACGAGTCTTGGCATCGAAGTTTGTTCCGCCATTACCCAGACCACCGTTACGGATGATCTGCATCATAGCCTGAGTCAATTCAAAATTGTCGATGGGGAACTGGTCTGTATCCCAGCCATTCTGGTAATCACCACGGTTGGCATCGATTGAACCCAGCATTCCATTGTCAACAGCTACAGCCAGTTCGTGTTCGAAAGTATGTCCAGCCAGAGTAGCGTGGTTCACTTCAATATTAACTTTGAAATCCTTATCCAGATTATGAGCTTTCAGGAAGCCAACAACCGTTTCTGTATCAACATCATACTGATGTTTGCAGGGCTCCATCGGTTTCGGTTCGATCAGGAATGTGCCGGTGAAACCTTTACTGCGTGCATAGTCGCGTGCAATAGTCAACATCTGAGCCAAATGTTCTTTTTCACGTTTCTGATCCGTGTTCAACAAAGACATATAGCCTTCACGACCACCCCAGAATACATAATTTGTACCACCCAGTTCGATTGTTGCATCGATAGCGTTCTTAATCTGTACGGCAGCACGAGCCACAACATCAAAATCAGGATTGGTAGCAGCACCGTTCATATAGCGTGCGTGACCGAATACGTTGGCTGTACCCCAAAGTAACTTAATGCCAGTCTCAGCTTGTTTCTGCTTAGCATAAGCAACGATTTCTTTCAGATTAGCCTCATACTCTTCGATAGTTTCAGCTTCTGCGCAAAGGTCAACATCATGGAAGCAATAGTATTCGATGCCCATCTTCTGCATAAATTCGAAACCAGCATCCATCTTATTCTTAGCTGCCTGGATCTTGTCAGCTGCACCGTTCCACGGGAATTTCTTCGTACCACCACCAAATTGGTCACCGCCTTCAGCGCACAGAGTGTGCCACCATGCCATTGAGAACTTCAACCAGTCTTTCATTTTCTTACCCATGATAACCTTTTCAGGATCATAGTAACGGAATGCCATCGGGTTACGACTTTCTACACCTTCAAATTTAATTTTTCCAATTCCAGGAAAATACTCTTTTGTTGCCATAATATCTTATTTGTTTTTTGCCTTCCACGCATATTCGTGGATAGGCGGGTTAATAATAAATTAATTATCTGTTTTTTATTCAATCAATCACGCATAGATTTCTCTAAACGATGCTTCCAACGGGCATATGCATCCAGATATTCCATGCGTTTGCTCTGGTTAGGCTCGATCACGTCGAGCTTTTCAAGAGTAGCAAATGCCTCATTATTATCTTTGTAAATTCCGGCACCTATACCTGCACCTTTGGCAGCACCTACCGACCCGTCGGTATCATACAATTCAATGGTAGCACCCGTTACCCCGGCCAGCGTGTCACGGAAGATAGAACTCAAGAACATATTCGCATGACCAGCATGTATTTTCTGTACAGGGATACCCATACTTTCCATAATATCAATACCGTATTTGAACGAAAATACGATACCCTCCTGCGCTGCACGTACGATATGTTGTTTGCCATGCAGATTGAAATTCAAGCCACGAATGGAACAGTTGATTTCCTTATTTTCAAGCATACGCTCAGCACCGTTACCAAAAGGCAAAATACTGACACCGGCACTACCAATAGGAGCCTGAGAGGCAAGGACATTCATCTCATTATAAGAGATTCCCTCAGGAGCAATCGTGCGTTTCACCCACGAATTCAGAATACCCGTACCATTGATACAAAGCAATACTCCCAAACGGGTCTGATCGGCCGTATGATTAACATGAGCAAAGGTATTGACACGCGATTTGGGATCATAGTTCACAGCACCGTTAACACCATAAACCACACCACTGGTTCCTGCAGTCGAAGCTATTTCTCCAGGGTTGAACACATTCAACGAAAGTGCATTGTTAGGCTGATCACCGGCTCGGTATGTAATCGGAGTACCTTCTTTCAAGCCTAATTCCTTGGCTGCAGCTGCATTCACGCGTCCCTGTTCGGCAAATGTAGGCTTTATGTCAGCTATCAGTGAAGAATCAAAGCCGTAATAATCCATCAGGAACTTAGCCAAACAGTTGTTTTTAAAATCCCAGAACATGCCTTCCGACAATCCTGATACGGTCGTACAGATCTCACCGCTCAGCTTCATTGCAATATAGTCGCCAGGCAACATAATCTTATATATCTTTTCATAGACTGCCGGCTCATTTTCTTTCACCCATGCCAGCTTAGAGGCAGTGAAGTTTCCCGGTGAATTTAACAAATGAGAAAGACAACGCTCCTCACCCAATGTTTCAAACGCACGCTGACCATAAGGAACGGCACGCGAATCACACCAAATGATAGCCGGACGCAACACCTGCTGATTCTTATCGACGCAGACTAATCCATGCATCTGATAAGAAATACCTATAGCCTTGATTTCTACACCATTTACGCCCGATTCGTTAAGAATAGCCTCTGTTGCCAGTTTCAGATTTTCCCACCAACTTTCAGGGTTTTGTTCAGCCCAACCCTGCTTAACGGCGATTATAGCTGCTTCCGTCTTCGGGAAAAAAGCAGAAGATATGCACTTTCCGCTTTCTGCGTTTACCAGACTCGCCTTCACTGACGAGCTACCAATGTCATAACCTAATAGATACACTTTGAATACGATATTAAAGTTAATAATTTTATATCCTGTTTTCTAACTTATACGCTACCCACACGCTACCGCCTATATTTATTATAGATTTTCTTATCAAAACGATAATAACGAGCAGCCCTATGCGCTACCCCCTGCTGTCGTTCCTCAAGAGGTACTACATACTCCATAAGAGCGATTTTCTTATGGAAATTGCGTACATCTATTTCTCTATCATAAATCAATTCATATAATGTGCGGAGTTGAGATGCAGTAAATTTGCGTGGAAGCAAATCAAACAATGCAGAAGGATTAACTTCCACATACTGACGTATATAAATTAAAGCTTCTTTAATAATCAAATTATGGTCGAAAGCCAGATCCTTAATATCCTGTAAAGCGACCCAACATGCCTGCAGGTTATTCAAGTCACGGTTCAGTGTCCGATCTATCTTCACCAACGACAGATAAGCAATTGTTACGATGCGCTCAACTCTCGATTGAATAGCACGCTCCAACCAATGAACATCCCGTGGATCTTTAGTCCGGTCTTTAGAGCCAAAAGCCTTGAATTGGACAAGATTCACATTTCGCACACCCGTCAGTTCATTCAGAACTCTTTGGGCAGCACCATCCAAATCTTCATCCATATAAATCAGACTTCCCGGTAACTTCATATCGTGAAACACCTCACCTTCTTCTTCTCCAACACGACGAATAAGGAGAACTTTCAGTTGGTCTCCGTCAAACCCTATTACCACGCAATCTACCGAGATGTGATTGTTAGCCAATGGCATTTCGTGTTCCATGCCTTACATGATATTTTGATTAAACGCTGCAAATATATAGATGTTTTCCCAAAATACAATAGCATAAAACAGAAAAATAATATGTTATAAAGCATTATTCTTCAGAATAATAGTTATCGTACTACATACAATATGAAAATAGAGTGTTATCGTACTACATACAATATGTAGTAAAACCACATAAACGAAAGCCGTAGCTCTACCCCATCAACTATGCAAATATCCTCATTTATAAGGAATTTGAATGCCATCAGCATTCATAAAACGAGCAACGACTTATTGTATTCAGGGAAAAGAGTTTTTCATGGTTTTGCACAAAAAAAGGACATATGTGCGGTGGTTATCAGAAAAAGGCCTAACTTTGCAGCACTTTTTATACTATAAACTAAAAACAAAAGAAATGAAAGCATTTGTATTTCCTGGACAAGGTGCCCAATTCGTAGGAATGGGAAAAGACCTATACGAAAATTCAGCTTTGGCCAAAGAATTGTTTGAGAAAGCCAACACAATTCTCGGCTACCGCATTACAGACATCATGTTCAATGGTACAGACGAAGACCTGCGCCAAACCAAAGTGACACAACCGGCAGTATTCCTCCATTCAGTAATCTCCGCACTTTGCATGGGCGATGAATTTAAACCTGAAATGACAGCTGGACATTCATTAGGCGAATTTTCTGCCTTGGTTGCAGCTGGCGCACTGACTTTTGAAGATGGTCTGAAATTGGTCTATGCCCGCGCCATGGCAATGCAGAAAGCCTGCGAGGCTCACCCGTCAACAATGGCAGCCATCATTGCCTTACCGGATGAAAAAGTTGAAGAAATTTGCGCTCAGGTCAGCGCAGAAGGAGAAGTATGTGTAGCAGCCAATTACAATTGCCCGGGACAGATTGTGATTTCCGGTTCCATTGAAGGCATCAACAAGGCTTGCGAACTGATGAAAGCAGCCGGCGCCAAACGTGCCCTTCCACTGAAAGTAGGTGGTGCATTCCACTCTCCGCTGATGAACCCGGCCAAAGTTGAACTGGAAGCAGCCATTAATGCAACGGAAATCCACACGCCCAAATGTCCTGTTTACCAGAATGTGGACGCATTGCCCCACACCGATCCGGCAGAAATAAAGAAAAATCTGATTGCGCAATTAACTGCTTCTGTACGCTGGACACAAACGATCAAGAACATGGTAGCCGATGGAGCCACTGACTTCACAGAATGTGGTCCTGGCGCAGTGCTACAAGGATTAATCAAAAAGATTGATTCTACGGTATCAGCTCACGGCATTGCGTAAAATATCACTCTTTATTCACAAAGAAGAAAATATTTTCAAGAAGCCCCAAAGCATTGATACGACATCAATCATACAAAAATTAAAGCAAAATACTCAAGAAAACGCCAAATTCTTAATCGGATTTGGCGTTTTTTGTCTTCAACTTCCTATGACAAATCTAATTTCATTATGACTTTTATGACTCTATACAAAAAATTGGTACACGTCCTGATTTCCTAATCAGACATGTACCAATCTATATCAAACTTTATAACGGTTTTCAGCACCCTTACTAAAAACCGTCTTTTATTGATTCATCATAATCGGAGAGGGTAAAGAATATTGTTCTACATCCTATAAAATTCAATACCCCATCTCATGCAACGCCTTACACAACTGATCGGGACATGATGTAGGACGCCATCCACAACGGATACCTTCCAAACGTGCAATGACATCCTTTACCTGCATTCCCTTTACCAAACGCGAAATGCCTTGCAAATTACCATTACAACCGTCATAGAACTGCACATCCTTTACGATGCCATCCTCTACCTCCAAATCAATGCTACTGCTGCATGTTCCTTGAGTCTTATATGTATAAGTCATTACTCTTCGGTCTCCTCGGGCTTCATATTCGTATAAACCGTCTGAACATCGTCAAACTCTTCCAGACGCTCTATCATCTTATTAATAGTCTCGCGATGTTCCGGCTCTACATCTTTCAAATCGTTAGGAATGTATGTGAAGTCACCACCCACATCTTCAAATCCACCTTCTTCAAGATGTTTTTGAATAGCAGCATAACTCTTGGGGTCGCCATAGATAGTAACTGTACCCTCTTCTTCATCCTCTTCATAATCTTCATCTACATCAAAATCGATCATATCAAGGATAAATTCTTCCATATCCATGCCATCCTTCTTCTTAAAAGTAAATACGCACTTATGGTCGAATAAGAAAGCCAGCGATCCCATTGTGCCCAAGTTTCCTCCAAACTTATTGAACACACTGCGTACATCAGCAACCGTACGTGTCGGATTATCAGTCAGCGTATCAACAAATATCGCTACTCCATGAGGACCATATCCTTCATAAGTCATGCTCTTATAATCACTCTGATCTTTTCCTAAGGCATTCTTAATTGCACGTTCAATGTTATCCTTCGGCATGTTCTCGCGCTTACAGGTAGCAATCACAGAACGCAACGCCGGGTTATTTTCCGGTTCCGGGCCACCAGCCTTCACAGCTATGGCAATTTGTTTACCCAGTCTAGTAAATGTTTTGGCCATATGGCCCCATCTTTTCAGTTTTGTAGCTTTTCTATATTCAAACGCTCTTCCCATTGGTTTATTATTTTTAAATTGTTATATTACCTTTTTTAATGTCTTAATCTTCCGAATCAAGTCATACACTTCAAATACGAGATACATCCAGTTTGTCAATTCCGGCCCTTATACATCCTTATGAGTACTGCGACCAAGAACTTTATTCCAAGCCACTGCACCACTCATATACCTAAATACATATGCAAAGCAAGCAATGGCAAGCAAACGAACGTTCCATGTATATCTTCTATCGTCAGAATCTGCGTACAACTCAAAACTTTTTTTTCAAGAATGCATTATCTTAATTTAGCACCAAGTTTCGTCTCAAGGTTTTTAATAAGTTTCTGCATTATCTTGTCTATCTGCTTGTCGTTAAGAGTCGCATTATCATCCTGCAACAAGAAGCTCACCGCATACGACTTCTTTCCAGCTTCCAGATTCTTACCTTCGTAAACATCGAACAAAGATACTTCCTTCAGCAGTTTTTTCTCAGTCTCATACGCGATTTTTTCTATCTCGGCAAACTGAACTTTCTTATCGAGCAATAAAGCCAAGTCACGTTTTACAGCAGGGAATTTAGTCAGCTCAACATAGTTCACCTTTATATTTCTGATGGCTTTCAACAATTCTTTCCAATTGATATCTGCAAAATACACCTCACTGTCGATATCGAAAACTTTCAGTATTTTATGGGAAACAATACCCCAAGAAGCCAGTACTTTTCCACCCCTTGTCTGTACGGATAAAGATGCAGCAAATATATCATTATTGGACACATTTACCACCAAGTCACGCATATGCAAGCCTACGCGGTTAAATATGTTCTCAACATAGGCCTTTAACTCATACACCGAACTGTCCTCATCGGCATGTGCCCACGAGTTGGATACTTTTTTACCTGTAACCCAAAGTCCCAAATGATAATCCTCGGCATAAGCAGCCAAAGCCTTCTCCGGATTCTTCTTTTCTTCGTGATAATAATAACAGTTTCCATACTCGAAGAACTTCAGATCAGCATTCTTCCGGTTCGCATTATGGGCAATACTTTCCAATCCACCAAACAGCAAGGTCTGTCTCATCGCATTAAGATCGGTACTCAATGGGTTCATCAGCATGACCAAATTCTTCGACGGATAGCTTTCTAACCCATCATAATAGGCAGCTCTTGTCAATGAGTTGTTCAGTATCTCATTAAAGCCACAACCAACCAACTGCTCGGCTATCAGGTTCTGCAATTTGTTTGATTTGTCATGTTCACCCTTAACCGTCAAACATGACTTCAGACTTGCCGGTATCTCTACATTATTATAACCGTAAATCCGCAGAATATCTTCAATGACATCGCAATCTCTCTGTACATCCACGCGATAGGGAGGCACATCCAAAACAAGTCCGTCAGAAGTTTCTTCCACGATTTTCATTTCCAGACTTGTAACAATACTCTTGATGGTCTCTACGGGAATTGTCTTTCCTACTAAAGAATGTACTTTTTCATAAGGGAGGTTTACTCTGAAATCCTTGAAGTCTGCCGAACATACGTCTTTAATCTCGCATGAGATCGTTCCGCCAGCCAATTCTTTCACCATCAGAGCCGCCAACTTCAGACAGTAAATAACAGAATTAGGATCGATGCCTCGTTCAAAACGGAATGAAGCATCAGTGTTCAATCCATGACGGCGTGCAGTCTTGCGTACCCACGTCGGATGGAAATAGGCACTTTCCAGGAAAACATCTTTAGTTGCTTCGGTCGATCCCGAATTCAGTCCGCCAAACACACCGGCTATACACATAGCCTCATCGCGATTGCAAATCATCAGATCGCGTTCATTCAACTTTCGCTCCACGCCATCCAAAGTCACAAACGGGGTTCCTTCGGGCATTGTCTTCACAATGACTTCACCACCTTTGATGGTGTCGGCATCGAAGCAATGAAGCGGCTGTCCGAAAGCATGAACGATATAATTGGTGATATCTACTACATTATTGATAGGACGGAGCCCGATGACGCGCAACTTGTTCTGTAACCATTCCGGACTCTCCTTTACGGTCACGCCTTTCACGGTCACACCGGCATATCGGGGGCAAGCTTCCGTATTCTCAACAGTAACCTGAATATCCAAATCGTGATTGTCAACCGCAAAAGCATCGACTGACGGTCGCTTCAAGGTTGCCTGTTTGCCATTCTGAATCAGGTAAGCATACAAGTCGCGCGCCACTCCATAGTGCGAACATGCATCGGCACGATTAGGAGTAATGTCCACCTCAAGAAGATAATCACTCTTAATGTTATAATAATCCTTGGCTGGTGTACCCGGCACAGCCGTTTCAGGCAAAACAATGATTCCGGAGTGATCAGTTCCAATACCTATTTCATCTTCAGCACAAATCATTCCATTGGAATCAATACCACGCAATTTCGATTTCTTTATGGTAAAGCACTCATCACCGTCGTATAATTTTGTCCCCAGTGTCGCTACTACAACTTTCTGACCGGCTGCCACATTGGATGCCCCGCAGACAATCTGTACAGGCTCTCCCTGTCCCAGATTCACCGTCGTAACGTGCATGTGGTCTGAATTAGGATGAGGTTCGCATGTCAGTACCTCGCCGATCACCAGACCTTCCAAACCACCCTTAATGGTCTGCACTTCTTCCACGCTTCCAGTTTCCAGTCCGATAGAGGTTAGCGCAGCAGCAACTTCTTCCGGCGTCAAGTCGAAATCGACATACTCTTTCAACCAATTATAAGAGATATTCATATTGTTATTATTTTATTGTTATCAAAAGTGACCTGCAAAGTTAATAAGATTTTTTGGTTGACAGAGTATGATAAGGGAAGAATTTCACATTCCTAACCAACGGAACTTCTTCTGTTTGTGAACATACAAACAGAAAAGTTTACCGACAAAGCAGCATTGAACTTTTGAAAAATAAATACCCAAAACTATTTCCAAGGAAGCCGAAAGTAACGTTTATCAATAAATACGCATACAACCTAAAGACGGAATTGCATTGTTTTTTATTCACCCTAAGAAACAGCCTCAAACGAATCAAAACACAAGAGACAACTTCCTATCTACAAAAGTAGCATTACAATCGGCTTATAAGTTCTTTCACCAACTTGTCTTTCACTTCCTGCATCGGCAGTTCACGCCCCAATTCCTTCTGAAGCGACGTAACCCCCTTGTCGATAAAGCCACAAGGATGAATATAACTGAAATACCGCAGATCCGTGTTCACGTTCAGAGCCAGGCCGTGCATGGTCACATAACGACTGCAACGCACACCAATGGCACAAATTTTCCGCGCTGTCGGCTTTCCTCCATCCAACCACACACCTGTAGCCTTTTCAACCCGACCGGCCTCAATGCCATATGAAGCACACACTGCAATTACGGCATCTTCCAGCAACCTGATATAGGAACGGACATCCAAAGCAAACTCCTCCATGTTAAGGATAGGATAACAAACCAGCTGCCCCGGTCCGTGAAACGTAATGTCTCCGCCCCGGTCCACATGAAACAGCGTAGCACCTATACGATCCAGTTGAGCCTTATTCAGCAACATATTCTGTTCGTTTCCGCTACGTCCCAACGTATATACGGGAGGATGCTCGCACAACACGACACGATTCACATACTCGGCTTTTGCCAATTTGGCATTCACCAATTCGTCAAAATACTCCTCTTGCCGCTGCCACGCTTCGGCATAAGGTATCAGCTTCCAGTCAACCAATTCTATTTTCATGGAAGCAAAGTTAAAAAGATTTCTTCAAAACCTGATAATCGAACGCACAAATAATCTTTCACCTCTCAACAACCCTGCAACACTACCTTCCAATGTGCAACGAAAGAAAGTTTCATCTTCTCCGGTGTTTTTTCCTATATCCATACAACAGGTTCACCAATATATCCTATATTTGTCCGTAAAAGTATAGTACCCCAATATTGATTTATAAACAAAACCTGTTATGAAAAAGCAAACTGTCACCCAACTCATTTTTTTGCTTACGACAAGCCTTTTTTTCTTTTCATGCGGTAACAACATGAATAAAAACAAGGGAGCACTGGAGTTCGACAGCATACAAGTAAATGAAACAGCCCATCTCTTCGGAGACACTGCCAAACCTGCCTGCAACCTGGTCATCAATCTTTCATTTGCCAGCCAATCATCCGATGCACGGCTGAAAGACAGCCTGAATACCTACTTCATTTCAGTCTGTTTAGGTGACAAATACACCACCATGCAGCCCGAAGAAGCCGTCAACGAATATACCCGCAAATACATCAGCGACTATCGTTCCGATCTCGAACCGCTTTACCAAAAAGAGTCCAACGATTCATCATCCGATGTCGGAGCATGGTATTCCTATTACAAATACATTCAGAGCCATGTTCAGTTCTATGCCAAGGACCTGCTGATCTACCGCTACCGATACGAGGAGTACACCGGAGGCGCCCATGGCATATACATGACCTCATTCCTCAACATTGACCTTCGTACCCTAAGCCCCATTCGCTTGGACAACCTGTTTGCCGAAGGATATGAAGAAGCCCTGACCGACCTGCTTTGGAATCAGCTGATGGCCATGCACAAGGTTACTTCACGTGAAGAACTGGAAGAAATGGGCTATGCCAGCACAGGAGAATTGGCTCCAACTGAAAACTTCTATCTTAGTAAAGAAGGCATTACTTTCTACTACAACGTATATGACATTGCCCCCTACGTAATGGGAGCCATCGAAATCAGCCTACCATGGGAAATGCTGCAGCATCTGCTAAAAGAAGACTTGACAATCATTAACTCCGTTAAATAGGCGCGTCCGTGTCACGCTACCAACAAACATATTAAGCCAATGGACATCATTCTGAAATATTTTCCGGATCTGACAGAGAAGCAGAAAACGCAATTCGCAGCGCTTTACGACCTCTATACGGACTGGAACTCGAAAATCAACGTAATTTCACGCAAAGACATCAGCAACCTGTACGAACATCACGTACTCCATTCCTTAGGTATAGCACAGGTTATCCGTTTCCGCCCAGACACTCACATCATGGATTTAGGAACAGGCGGAGGCTTTCCCGGGATACCGCTTGCAATACTCTTCCCCGATTCAAGCTTTCATCTGGTTGACAGCATCGGGAAAAAAGTACGTGTGGCCAACGAAGTAGCGAACAGTATCGGATTACAAAACGTCACTTTCTGCCACGAACGTGCCGAAGACGAAAAACAAAAATTCGATTTTGTCGTAAGCCGTGCCGTCATGCCATTGGCTGACCTGCTGAAAATAGTCCGGAAGAACATATCTACAGACGGACACAATGCCCTGCCCAACGGCCTTATCTGTCTGAAAGGAGGCGAACTGGAACATGAGACCTTCCCCTTCAGACGACGAACAGTCATTTGGGACCTGAAAGATTACTTCGAAGAAGAATACTTCAAAACCAAAAAAGTTGTCTATACAGGGTTATGACACAAGTACGCACCCCATTAGATCATTGATCCATAAAAACCAAAATCATACTGAAATGAAAATTAAGCGATTCGAATTCAATATGTTCCCGGAGAATTGCTATGTACTGTGGGACGAAACCCGTGAAGCAGTCGTCATCGACCCGGGTTGCTTCTATGAAGAAGAAAAACAGGACCTCAAGGGTTTCATCACAAGCTTCCAGCTGAATGTAAAGCATCTGCTCAACACCCACTTGCATCTTGACCACATCTTCGGCAACCCATTCATGCTGAAAGAGTTCGGGCTGAAAGCTGAAGCCAACCAGGCTGATGAGTTTTGGATAGACGAAGCTCCCAAACAAAGCCGGATGTTCGGTTTCCAACTTCAAGAACCACCTGTGCCACTTGGCCATTACCTGCACGACGGTGACATCATCACCTTCGGCAATACCCAGTTAGAGGCCATCCACGTGCCAGGTCATTCACCAGGAAGTTTAGTGTATTATTGCGCTTCCGAACATTGCATGTTTTCGGGCGACGTATTGTTTCAAGGCAGCATCGGCCGTGCCGACCTGGCAGGAGGCAACTTCGACGAACTGATAGACCACATCTGCAGCCGCCTGTTTGTGTTGCCTAACGACACCGTCGTTTATCCCGGACACGGCGCACCGACCACCATCGGCATCGAAAAGGCAGAAAACCCTTTCTTCAGATAAAAGAATAAGCCCCTGTCAGATTGAAGGAAACATCGAATAACATATATTTAATCAATATAGATATGAAAAACGACTTATTGATCAACCGCCACATCGGCATAGCTCCTCAAGACGAAGAAGTTATGCTACGCAAAATCGGCGTCGGCAGCCTCGACGAACTGATAGACAAGACCATTCCGTCCAACATCCGTTTAGACAAGCCACTCGACCTGCCCGAGCCTATGACCGAATACGAATTTGCCAGCCACATAGCTCAGTTAGCCTCAAAAAACAAACTCTATACAACGTATATCGGTATGGGATGGTATGGGACCATTACTCCTGCCGTCATACAACGGAATGTTTTTGAGAATCCCGTGTGGTACACCTCTTACACTCCCTATCAAACTGAAGTGTCACAAGGTCGCCTGGAAGCCCTCATGAATTTCCAGACCGCCGTATGCGACCTCACCGGAATGCCGCTTGCCAACTGCTCCCTCCTCGACGAAGGTACAGCTGCTGCCGAGGCCGTTACCATGATGCACGCCTTGCGCTCACGCACGCAGCAAAAGGAAGGCGCCAACACCGTCTTTGTAGATGAAAGCATCTTCCCGCAGACACTGGCCGTTATGACGACGCGCGCCATACCACAAGGCATCTGCCTGCGTGTAGGACGTTACAGTGAAGCCGAACTCACGCCCGATGTTTTCGCTTGTGTATTACAGTATCCCAATGCCAACGGCAGTGTAGAAGACTATCGCGCATTCGTCGAGAAGGCTCATGCAGCCGGCTGTAAAGTTGCCGTCGCTGCCGACATCCTGAGCTTAGCCCTGCTTACCCCTCCGGGTGAATGGGGAGCAGACATTGTTTTCGGTTCCACCCAACGTCTGGGCACCCCGATGTTCTATGGCGGACCATCGGCTGCCTACTTTGCCACTCGCGATGAATACAAGCGCAATATGCCGGGACGCATCATCGGATGGTCGCGCGACAAATACGGAAAACTGTGCTATCGCATGGCCTTACAAACCCGCGAACAGCACATCAAGCGCGAAAAGGCCACTTCAAATATCTGCACAGCACAAGCCCTGCTTGCTACCATGGCCGGATTCTATGCCGTCTATCACGGACAGGAAGGCATCCGTAACATAGCTGAACGCATCCACAGCATTACGGTCTTTCTGGAAAAAGCGATCAGCAAACTTGGGTTTCATCAACAAAACGTACAATATTTTGATACGCTCCGTTTCAGTCTGCCCGACAAGCTGTCGGCCCAGCAGATACGAACCATTGCCTTGAGCAAAGAAGTCAACCTGCGCTATTTCGACAACGGCGACGTCGGCTTCAGCATCGATGAAACCACTGACATTGCTGCTGTCAATGTCCTGCTTTCGATCTTCACCATAGCAGCCGAACAGGATTGGCACAAAGTCACCAATATCCCTGACGGGAACATTCTGCACAGTGCCATGAAGCGAAAATCCTCCTTCCTGACTCACGAAGTATTCCGCCTGTATCACACCGAAACGGAAATGATGCGCTACATCAAGCGATTGGACCGTAAAGACATATCACTGGCTCACTCCATGATTTCACTTGGTTCGTGCACCATGAAGCTGAATGCAGCAGCCGAGATGCTTCCCTTAAGTCGCCCGGAATTCATGAATATCCACCCGCTTGTCCCCGAAGACCAGGCCGAAGGTTATCGCGAACTTATCAACAACCTGAGCGACGAACTGAAAACCATCACCGGATTTGCAGGCGTCAGCCTCCAGCCCAATTCGGGAGCTGCAGGCGAATACACCGGCCTGCGTGTCATCCGAGCCTATCTGGAAAGTATCGGCGAAGGCCATCGCAACAAAATCCTTATACCGGCCTCGGCTCACGGCACCAATCCTGCTTCCGCCGTTCAAGCAGGCTTCACGACTGTGACATGTGCCTGTGACGAGCATGGCAATGTGGACATGGCCGACCTTCGTGCCAAAGCCGAAGAGAACCGTTCGGACCTTGCGGCTCTGATGATTACCTATCCCTCCACCCACGGCATCTTCGAAACTGAAATTGTAGAAATCTGCAAGATTATCCACGCCTGTGGAGCTCAGGTCTATATGGATGGCGCCAACATGAATGCCCAGGTCGGACTTACCAGTCCCGGATTCATAGGTGCCGACGTCTGTCATCTGAATCTGCACAAGACATTTGCTTCGCCTCATGGCGGCGGCGGTCCGGGTGTCGGCCCCATCTGCGTGGCCAGCCATCTGGTTCCCTTCCTTCCGGGACATCACTTGTTTGGCAATGCTACCAACGAGGTGTCATCTGCTCCATTCGGTAGTGCCGGCATTCTGCCCATTACCTACGGCTACATCCGCATGATGGGTGCCGAAGGACTGACACGCGCCACCAAGATAGCCATACTCAACGCCAACTATCTGGCTGCCTGCCTGAACGATACTTATGGCATCGTCTATCGCGGCGCCAACGGTTTTGTAGGCCACGAGATGATACTCGAATGCCGAAAAATCCACGAGGAAACGGGCATCAGCGAAAACGACATTGCCAAACGCCTGATGGATTACGGCTATCATGCTCCTACGCTCTCGTTCCCGGTTCATGGCACTTTGATGATTGAACCTACCGAAAGCGAAAGCCTTGCCGAACTCGACAACTTTGTTCTGGTCATGCTATCTATCTGGAAAGAAATCCAGGAAGTGAAAGAAGGCTTTGCCGACAAAACCGACAACGTACTGGTCAATGCTCCACATCCAGAATACGAAGTCGTATCCGACCAGTGGGAACATTGTTACAGCCGTGCCAAAGCAGCCTATCCTACAGAAAATGTTCGTGAAAACAAATTCTGGATTAACGTAGCTCGTGTTGACAACACATTAGGCGACCGCAAATTGCTGCCGACTCGCTATGGCAAATTCGAATAAGCCAGCCTATTTCGCGAGAAAATATAGAGTTTTTAAGAACCGGTTATCAATATGAATGGTTGATAACCGGTTCTTTTTTATTTGTATTTCCTCGTTTTCCTTCAGCCGGGAAAAGACATTACCTGATTGGGAAAAATATTTCCTGACTGGAGAAAAAATACAGTCTCAACCGAAGATATAAACATTAAAAAGGAAAATCAGACTATTTGTGTTCGGAAAGAAATACATACATTTGCATGTCGTTAAATGATTTTGTATTTATCTGAAAAAGTGCATGGCTGTCTATTTCCTAAGTCATAAAAGCCAGCCCATCCACAAACTTATGTATCCATGAGTAAAATTGCTTGCCGATTAACGCCGAATGCAGTCATGAAGCATTCTTTATCTTATATCATTTCATTGTGCCTGCTGGTTACCAGTTGCGACATGATCGATTATCACCCTTATGACGTAAGGATTAGTGGAGAGACAGATGTCAACGCTCACAACATATCCGAAATCGAGGCTCTCTGCCTTAACAAAGATACCATACGAGTTGTCACCATGGGAGATTCACAGCGGTGGTATGATGAAACCGTCGATTTCGTCAACCATCTGAACCAACGGAACGATATCGACTTCGTCATTCACGGCGGAGACATGAGCGATTTTGGGGTGACCAATGAATTTCTATGGCAACGCGACATCATGAATAAGCTGAATGTCCCATATGTCACCCTTATCGGCAACCACGACTGCTTGGGAACAGGCGAAGAAGCCTATAAAGCCATCTTCGGAGAACCCAACTTCAGTTTCATCGCCGGACGTGTCAAGTTTGTCTGCCTGAACACCAATGCCCTCGAAAACGACTATTCGCAACCTATCCCCGACTTCGAATTTCTGGAAAACGAAATAAAGAGTCGCCGAGACGAATTTGACAAGACTGTCATATCCATGCACGTACGCCCGTATGCCGACCAGTTCAACAACAATGTGGCACGGGTATTCGAACGGTATGTCATCGAGTTTCCCGGCATTCAGTTTTGCACTGCAGCCCACGAACACCACCTTTTCGAAGAAGAGCTTTTCGAAGACGGAATCATGTATTATATGAGCGACTGCATGAAACACCGCAACTATTATATTTTCACCATCACACCCGAAGGCTATGAAAGAGAAGTGGTATATTATTAAAAAAGGTATTCCATATTGCCTTGCTCTGCTCCTGTCCGTATTCGCATTTCCGCTTCAGGCACAAATACAACAGGCGGAACTTCGGCATGATACCGTCTGGATCGTAAAGCACGATACGATATGGGCACCACTGCCCAACGGAGACATGCCGTCATATCAAAACAAATACGACCATCGCATCCGACGCTACCGCAACCACTGGGAAGCCCTGATACCCGCATACAGCAAAATCCAGTTCGCAGGCAATATAGGGCTCGTGTCCGTGGGACCCGGTTGGGACTATGGACGTCACAATCAGTGGGAGACAGACATGCTTTTCGGCATTCTGCCCAAATATCAATCGAGTAAAACCAAACTTACATTCACCGTAAAACAGAACTATATCCCTTGGAATTTACGCATCAAAGAAAGCCCGTTCAGCATCAACCCGCTTACGTGCGGCATGTATGTAAATACCGTATTTGGGGATGACTTCTGGGTGAACGAGCCGGACCGTTATCCTAAAGGTTATTATGGCTTTTCGTCCAAAATACGCTTTCATGTCTTCTTAGGTCAACGCCTTAACTTACACATCGACCGAAAACATCGGTTCATGGCCAAACAAATCAGCCTGTTCTACGAAATCAGCACGTGCGACCTCTACGTGATAAGCGCATTTACCAACAAGTATCTGAAACCGAAAGATTACCTGAGCCTTTCATTCGGCATAAAGATGCAGCTGATATAAACCGGATGTACGCCGCCGCCAGCCGAGAGATTTCTTATAACCCAAGCGCAACGAGGCAAAAAGGACAGGACTCTGTAGTTCAAACACTTGCAGTTTCCGTTCGTTTCCCGCCTTGGAAACTGCCGTTTCCTCTTTGGGGAACGGCCGTAACCTCCTTGGGGAACGAGAGTTTCCCCTTGAGGGAACGGACGTAACCTCAGGAGGATACGGACATAACCCCACGGGAACAGGGACATAACTCCGCTGTTATCCCCGTCGGAAACCTGCGGTTGGAAAATAAAAAACGAGGCCGTGCGCACCAGAACCGGGCAACTCACAGCCCACCGCCGAAAATATCCTCCGGACAAAGCTTGCGTTTCAGATTTAATTCGTACTTTTACCCTCTCTGTAAAGAGGCTATGTCAAAACCAAGTGATGGTATCTGATTCCCCTCCTTCACGAAGGAGGGGTGCCCAACGGGCGGGGTGGTAGGCATTTTGACATTCTGCATATCAATACTTTATGTTTTCACCTACCACCTCCCCCTTCGGGTACTCCTCCTTCCCGAAGGAGGAGAGTTTCAGATACTTCTGTTTTGACACACCCTCCGAATAAACAAAACCTACCAGAAACAAGGATGAACAGAAAATACGGAAAGATTCTCATAGTTGACGACAACCAGGGAGTACTCGCAGCATTGCAATTACTGCTGAAGCCCTACTTCGATACCATAAAAGTTCTCTCTTCGCCCGTCACACTGCCCTCCGTCATCAACGAAGAAAAATGGCAAATAATCCTGCTCGACATGAATTTCACAGCAGGCATCAACACGGGCAATGAAGGGCTCTACTGGCTGCACGAAATCAAAAAGGCTGCCCCCAAGCTGCCCGTCGTGCTCTTTACCGCCTATGCCGATATCGACTTAGCCGTACGGGGCATGAAAGAGGGAGCAGCCGACTTCATCGTCAAGCCCTGGGACAACCGCAAAGTCATCGAAACCCTGATACGCGCCATAGAAGACGGGCAACCGGCCAACAACACCGACCGGAAAAAACCGAAAACCGAGAAAGACAGCATGTATTGGGGAGAAAGCCCCGCCATGAAGCACCTACAGTTGCTGGTGCAGAAAGTTGCCGCAACCGATGCCAACATACTGATAACCGGCGAAAACGGTACCGGCAAAGAAATGCTGGCACGCGAAATACACCGCCTTTCGCCCCGGCACCAGCACGAAATGGTGTGCGTAGATATGGGGGCCATCACCGAGAGCCTGTTCGAAAGCGAGCTCTTCGGCCACATCAAAGGCGCTTACACCGACGCACATACCGACCGTGCCGGCAAGTTTGAATCGGCCGACCAAAGTACCCTCTTCTTAGACGAAATAGGCAACCTGCCCTATCACCTGCAAGCCAAACTGCTGACGGCCATCCAGCGCCGCAGCATTGTCCGTGTGGGCAGCAACACTCCGATTCCCGTCAACATCCGCCTGATTTGCGCCACCAATCGCAATCTTCAGGACATGGTACAAAGGAACGAATTCCGCGAAGACCTGTTGTACAGAATCAACACCATACATCTGGAAATCCCGCCGCTCAGGCAACGCCCCGAAGACATTGTTCCGCTGGCCGAAATGTTCATTACCCGCTTCTGCAAACGCTACGACAAACCACTGGTCAGCCTCACCGAAAGTGCCCAAGCCAAGCTGAAGCAGCATCCCTGGTATGGCAACATCCGCGAGCTGGAACACACCATCGAAAAGGCCGTCATCATCTGCGACGACACCTGCTTGCCTGCCGAACTGTTCCAACTGACCTCCCATCAGGAGAAAAGTCCGGAAATGCCGGCCTCGACCTTGGAAGAAATGGAGTTCAAGATGATTCGCAAAGCATTGGACAGCTGCAACGGCAACCTGTCTGCCGTAGCCGCCCAATTAGGAATCAGCCGCCAGACCCTATACAATAAAATGAAGAAGTTCGGACTCTAACAAACTGTTACGCGAATGAAGGAAAAAGATCCAAGACAATACTATCCGTTCCGGGTGGGCGTCAGTCTGCTGGTGACTTTCATGGCAGGTTTCTTCTGGGCAACGCTTCTGTGGAATCCCCTGCCTCTGCCAAGGTTCCTCAATCCTACCTTTTGGGCCCTTGTGTTCACCGCCCTCTTGCCCGTCGCCCTCTACTGGCAACACCGGCTTTACCGCCGCCACATACGCAATGTGCTCTTTCTGCTCGACGCCATTGAAAACAATGACAACTCCATCCACTTCAACGAGGACGACCACAACCGGGAAAACCGGATAGTCAACCGGGCATTGAACAAAGTGGCATGCATCCTGCACAACGTCAAGAAAGAGACCATCCAAAAGGAGAAATACTACGAGCTGATTCTGGGCTGTGTCAACACCGGCATCGTAGTGCTAAACGAAAACGGAGCCGTTTATCAAAAGAACGATGAGGCCCTACGGCTGCTGGGCATCAATGTTTTCACCCACGTCAAGCAGCTAAGCCGCATCGACTCCCGACTGACGGACACCATCAGCCAATGCCACCCGGGCGACAAACTGCAAATCGCTTTCAGCAACGAGCGCGGCACGGTCAACCTGTCCGTACGCGTCAGCGGTATAGTGGTTCGCGACGAGCCCCTGCGCATTCTTGCCCTGAACGACATCAACAACGAACTGGACGAAAAAGAAATCGATTCGTGGATCAGGCTTACCCGTGTCCTGACACACGAGATCATGAATGCAGTGACTCCCATCACCTCGCTCAGCGATACGTTGCTGCACCTTGTCGCCCAACCGGGCAAAGCGGACGATGCCTCAAGCCCAACGGTAGAGGAAGAAGTACGCAACGGGCTGCAAACCATCAGCAGTACCGGAAAAGGATTGCTTGCATTTGTCGAAACCTACCGGAAGTTCACCCGAATCCCTACACCGGAGCCATCCCTGTTCTACGCCAAAGGATTCCTTACACGAATGATCGAGTTGGCCCGACACCAGCATCCCGATGCACACATCACATTCCAGGCCGACGTCACCCCCGACGACCTCATCATCTATGCCGACGAGAACCTGATAGCGCAAGTCGTCATCAACATTCTGAAAAACGCCATACAGGCCATCGAGTCGTCGCCCAACAAGGAGGCAAACACCGGCTGCATACGCATACGCGCCTATTGCAACGACTCCGAAGCCATATTCATAGAGATTTCGAACAACGGACCACTGATTCCTCAAGAGATTGCCGAACACATCTTCATCCCCTTCTTCACGACCAAAGAGGGCGGAAGCGGCATCGGCTTAAGCATATCCAGACAAATCATGCGCCTGTCGGGTGGCAGCATTTCCCTTTTGCCCGGAAAAGAAACCACCTTTGTTTTAAAATTCAACTAAAGTTTGCTATCTTTGTATTGTTCCAACAATTTATTATTAGATAATATGATTTTTACAGCAGAAAACGTCCTTCTTATCGGTTCTATTTTACTTTTTGTCAGTATCGTTGTCGGAAAGACCGGCTACCGTTTCGGAGTACCGGCCTTGTTGCTCTTCCTCATGGTGGGCATGGCTTTCGGCAGCGACGGACTGGGATTGCAGTTCCACAATGCACAGGAAGCACAGTTCATCGGTATGGTCGCCCTGAGCGTCATTCTGTTCTCGGGCGGAATGGATACCAAGATAAGCGAGATTCGCCCCATCTTGTGGCCGGGCATCGTATTGTCAACCGCGGGCGTACTGCTTACAGCCCTGTTCACCGGACTCTTCATCTGGTGGCTTTCGGGCATGAGCTGGACCAACATCCACTTCCCGCTTATCACCAGCCTGCTGCTGGCTGCTACCATGTCTTCTACCGATTCGGCCTCCGTATTCGCCATACTGCGTTCGCAGAAAATTAACTTGAAGCACAACCTGCGTCCCATGCTCGAACTGGAAAGTGGAAGTAACGACCCGATGGCCTACATGCTTACCATCGTACTGATACAGTTCATTCAGTCGTCGGGGATGGAAACCGCACACATACTGGGCTCGTTCATCGTGCAGTTCATCGTCGGAGCCGGAGCCGGCTATCTGCTGGGGAAACTGGCCATCCTTATCCTGAACAGAATCAACATCGATAACCAGGCGCTCTACCCGATTCTGCTGCTGGCATTCGTATTCTTTACCTTCTCCCTGACCGACCTGCTGAAGGGGAACGGTTATTTGGCTGTTTACATAGCCGGTATGATGGTGGGTAATGCCAAGATTATGTACAGGAAAGAAATATATACCTTTATGGACGGACTGACATGGCTGTTCCAGATCATCATGTTCCTGTGCTTAGGACTTTTAGTCAATCCGCACGAGATGCTCGAAGTAGCCTGCGTGGCTTTGCTCATCGGTGTATTCATGATTCTGGTGGGTCGTCCGCTCAGCGTCTTCCTTTGCCTGCTGCCTTTCGGCAAAAAAATAACAGTCAAATCGCGCCTGTTCATCTCATGGGTCGGACTGCGCGGAGCTGTTCCCATCATTTTTGCCACCTATCCCGTAGTAGCCAATGTGCCAGGCTCTGATGTCATCTTCAACATTGTCTTCTTCATCACCATCGTCTCGCTCATCATCCAGGGTACGACCGTATCGCGGGCCGCCCGATTGCTGGGCCTCTCCATTCCGATGCCCAAAACAGGCAACGACTTCGGCGTAGAACTGCCCGATGAAATAAACTCCGACTTGAAAGATATGACCGTCACTCCGGAAATCCTGGCACATGGCGACACCTTGAAAGACATGAACCTGCCTCAGGGAACATTGGTAATGATTGTCAAAAGAGGCGACGAATACCTCATCCCCAACGGAAGCCTGAAGCTACATGCCGGCGACAAACTGCTGCTTATCTCGGAGAAAAGCAAAAACTAAAAAACATGAACTGCTTGTTTCGCATCGGTATAAGCCCTATATTTGCACGGTTTTAACTAAAGTGTGCTGATTTAACAGATGGAACAGAAACAGCAGTTCATTGACTACATTGAGCAAAGCATCATACAGAACTGGGACAGAAATGCCCTGACCGACTATAAAGGCGCCACATTACAATATAAAGACGTGGCTCGCAAAATAGCCAAATTCCACATTGTACTGGAAAGTGCCAACATCAAACCCGGTGACAAAATAGCCGTCTGCGGACGTAACAGTGCACATTGGGCTGTCACTTTTCTTGCTACACTGACTTATGGTGCAGTCATCGTTCCTATCCTGCATGAGTTCAAAGCAGACAATATTCATAATATTGTCAATCACTCCGAAGCCAAATTGCTGTTTGTCGGCGACCAGATATGGGAGAATCTCGATGAAAATGCCATGCCTTTACTGCTTGGCATCGTACTGATGCCTGATTTCAATCCCGTTGTCTGCCGTGACAATCGCCTGATGGAAGCTTTCGAGCACCGCAACGCCATCTACGGGCAACGCTATCCGAAGAATTTCCGTCCCGAACACATCAGCTACCGCAAAGAAGCTTCCCCGGAAGAGCTGGCTGTCATCAACTATACCTCCGGCACAACAGGCTACTCGAAGGGAGTCATGCTGCCTTATCGAAGCCTATGGTCCAACATCGCTTACTGCCATGAGATGTTGCCCGTAAAACCGGGCGACCACATCGTATCCATGCTTCCGATGGGACATGTGTTCGGAATGGTCTATGATTTCCTGTACGGATTTTCGGCAGGCGCACATCTCTATTTTCTGACCCGCATGCCGTCACCCAAAATTATAGCCCAGTCTTTCTCCGAAATCAGACCACGTGTCATCTCATGCGTACCGCTTATCGTTGAAAAGATCATCAAAAAAGATATTCTGCCACGCATCGATAACCGAATCGGAAAACTTCTGTTACGAATGCCCATCATCAATGACCGTATCAAAGCCGATGCACGTAAGAAAGCGATGGAAATATTCGGCGGAAATTTTGATGAAATCATCATCGGAGGCGCACCTTTCAACGCCGATGTCGAACGCTTTCTGAAATCCATCGGGTTCCCCTATACCATAGCTTATGGCATGACCGAGTGCGGCCCCATCATCTGCTCCAGCCGTTGGGAAACGCTGAAACTTGCCTCATGCGGCAAAGCCACAACTCGGATGGAAGTGAAAATCGACTCAAACGATCCGCAACACATAGCAGGCGAAATCATCTGTCGTGGAGCAAACCTTATGTTAGGCTACTACAAAAACCCGGAGGCTACGGCACAAATCATCGACGCTAACGGATGGTTGCATACGGGCGATTTGGGCACCATGGATCAAGATGGTTATGTCACCGTACGGGGACGCAGCAAAAATATGCTTCTTACCGCCAGCGGCCAGAATATCTATCCCGAAGAAATTGAAAGCAAGTTGAACAACATGCCCTACGTTTCCGAATCATTGATCGTATTGCAAAAAGACAAACTTGTAGCCCTCATCTATCCGGATTTCGACGATGCTTTTGCTCACGGCCTGCAACAAAAGGACATTGAAAGCATTATGGAGAATAACAGAATCGAGCTGAACCAGCAATTACCCGCCTATTGTCAGATTACAAAAGTCAAAATACATTTTGAGGAATTCGAAAAGACCGCCAAAAAAAGCATCAAACGTTTCATGTATCAGGAAGCCAAAGGATAATTGACACGATTCTGGACCTCACACATATCATAAAAAAAGCCCCCTCATGAAGCCATCAATGAATCCGGCAACAAGAGGGGGTATGCTTAGATATGTAAAAAGACTATCAGATTCCTAAGGAAGCACGAACGGCCTCGACTTTCTTCTCGGCTTCTGCATTGGCACTTGCATAACATTTCGGACAACCCATTTCACCTTTTACTTCAATATAGAACTTAATTTTAGGTTCTGTTCCCGAAGGACGTACTGATATCTTTGTACCATCCTCGGTAAAATACTGAAGCACATTAGATGTCTCGGGCATCTTCAGGTCGCTGACATGTCCGGCTGCATCCGTCATCTTCAACGTTTTATAATCTTTCACTACACAAACTTTCGAGCCTCCGATTTCTTTAGGCGGATTGGCACGGAAATTCTCCATCATTGCCTTAATCTCCTCTGCACCACTCTTGCCCGGCTTCACAACGTTAACCGTTGTTTCCTTCGAGAAGCCATATTCAACATAAATGCCCATCAATATGTCGTACAGAGTTTTACCCTGATCTTTAGCCCAGGCACAGATTTCAGCCAGCAACGAACAAGCTGAGACTGCATCTTTGTCACGAACAAAGTCTTCGGCCAAGAAGCCATAGCTTTCTTCACCACCACCAATATATTGCTGTTTTCCTTCACGCAAACGAATCTCACGGGCAATCCACTTAAAGCCTGTGTAACAATCAAGCATCTCTACTTTATTCTTGTCGGCAACAGCTTTAATAAGTTCTGTAGTAACAATAGTCTTTACAATAAAGTCTCCAGGTTTCATCTTACCGGTTGCCAGGCGATTCTTTATAATATAATATAAGAACAATAAACAAGTCTGGTTACCGTTGATAAGTACCCACTCGCCTTTATCATCCTTACATGCCATACCTACACGGTCAGCATCGGGGTCACTTGCCATTACAATGTCTGCATCAATTTCCTTGGCCAGCTTGATTGCCAGTGTCAAAGCCTCAGCATTTTCAGGATTGGGCGAAACGACAGTGGGGAAATTACCGTCTTTCACCATCTGTGCCTCTACACAATGCACATTCTCAAAGCCCCACAACTTCAGTGAAGCCGGAATCAAAGCACGTCCGGCACCATGCAACGGCGTGTAAACAATACTCAAATCTTTCTGTCTCTTGATTACTTCAGGGTCGATCGAAATAGAATGTACTTTCTCCAAATAGACTTTATCAACGTCTTCCCCAATAATCTGAATCAGATCCTTGTTGCCATTGAATTTGATATCATCTACGGTAACCTTATTCACTTCGTCAATGATAGCAGTATCATGCGGCGCCAAAACCTGTGCGCCATCATCCCAATAAGCCTTGTAGCCATTGTACTCACGCGGATTGTGGCTTGCTGTAATGTTGATACCACTCTGACATCCCAGATGACGGATGGCAAAAGAGACTTCCGGCGTAGGACGCAAATCGTCAAACAAATAAACTTTTATGCCATTGGCCGAGAAAATATCAGCAGAAATTTCAGCAAATTTCCGACTGTTGTTGCGGCAATCGTGACCCACCACTACCGAAATCTGGTCTCTTCCCGCAAAACATTTATTCAGATAATTGGCCAATCCCTGGGTAGCCAAACCTACGGTATAGATATTCATACGATTACTGCCGGCACCCATTATACCACGCAATCCTCCTGTACCAAATTCCAGATCCTTATAGAAACTTTCTATCAGTTCTGTCTTATCCTGATTTTCCAGCATTCTTCTCACTTCTGCCTGCGTTTCGGCATCAAAAGCCGGAGTCAGCCATTTTTCAGCTTTTGCAGTCACCTGCTTAATCAGTTCTTCATTTTCCATAATACAAAATTTATTTATTAAATGATTCTAAACTCTGTCTATTATTTACCCTTATTTACAAAATAAACTTGACTGCCACAAAGATAAACACACAAAATGAATAAACAAATTATTTGGGTATTTTATATCGGTCACCCGTTTGTTTTACATATTCTTCCAAAAACTCCTTAGGATATCCCGGACGAATCACGCCTGCAGGCTGCCCAATGGCATTACGTTCGAACTTACCATCTTTCATGCGACGCACTACCCCATCGCTGTATTTCACTACCAAAAATTCTCCAAGACGTTTCCACGTTTCCCAAGTACTTTGAGCCGTCATATTCGTATAATTGGTCAGGAACTGTTTTGCCTGTTCAACATCAGTTTCCAACAAGCGGGCAGCTGCGGTTTCTACTCCCTCCTGTGCATTGTTGAAGGTCGTTTCAAGCTCAGACTGAGCTGCACGGATGTCTTCTATCATCAGATCATAACGCGGATATACCATATTGGCTACCCAATTGAATATCCAAAAAGATGAATTCCATGAGAAAGTAATATAATCAGCTCCGTCAACACGTGAATAGCAAACAGGTATTTTATCCGTGCAACAATATACCGGCGTAAACACGGTCATATTGGCATCATCCACACCAAACCACAACACACCACCAATAGGGTCAGGCAAATCTGCTCGCATCTGTGCCACAAACACAAAGCCGCTTTGTTGTGTAGAAATAGGCCGCTCGTTAAAATACTTCACTCCATTGACTTCGAAATCGAGCGGAGACAAACGGTATGGCGTATGATACGGACCAGCGCCAAAGTCCTTACTGATATCAAGCGGTGTACCTTCATAATGATCGCGCATGGCATTCTTTACATCCTGCACCGAAATCTTACGGTTCGGTTTTACATAAAGTGGCATCGGAGTATCCGTTTTCCCTTCTATATAAGGAAGGAATTCATTTCCACGGTCGGTGAACATATTGAAATAGCTCCAGACACGTGCCTCGCAATAACGACGTGCACTAAAGTCGAGGGGAGCATACGCATCGGCAAAGCTAAAATCCTTGTTCACCCCATTGAAATATCCCTTTTCACGAGCAAAGGATATTACGTCCGAAGAATAAATGCAGTTATCCTTATCATCCATGTCAAACTGATGAATACGACTTTGGTTGGCATGTGCCGAGATGCAGTCATCAGGAATACGTACGGCCACCCATACGGCACCACGAATACCAGGTCCCTTGCCTATCATCTCCATAATCCAGATCTCGTTCGGATCAGCAATTGTAAAAGACTCACCACTGCTGTAATATCCATATTCCTCAACCAGCTCGGTCATCACATTAATGGCTTCACGAGCCGTACGCGAACGCTGCAATCCCAGATAAATCAAACTGCCGTAATCTATAATTCCGGTGGTATCCACCAATTCCGGACGACCTCCAAATGTAGTCTCACCAATCGTCACCTGAAACTCATTCATATTCCCAATGACATTGTATGTCTGGCGCACCTGCTCTATCTGCCCCAAATATTTCCCAGTATCCCATTCATGAATATCAATCAATGAACCTTTCTTATGCAATCCTGCAGGATAATGATACAGTTCACCAAACAATCCATAAGAATCGGCTGAATAGGATACAATTGTAGAACCGTCGGCCGAGGCATTCTTGCCTACAATCAGATTGGTACAAGCCAGTGCATCAGCTACAGCCATTGCTACCAACCAGACGGAAAGAATCAGTCTTTTACTTTTCATACTTTACTGTTTTTATTTAGTCAATACAATTAAATTATTTAAGTTTCGCATATAACCACTTCCCTGGGAATTAAGACGTTATCACTTCGCTTTGCACCCCCTCTTACCTCCCCCCCGTTATCGGGGAAGAACGATGTTAGAAGTTAAAGCCAATCGCTTCACTCCTAAGCCCACCTTAGTGGACGATAACTTCTTCTAACTCCTTTAACTTCTGCAAGTTTGACTTCGTCGATTTTCAATTCACACTTGCATAACTTGAGTTAATTTATTTCAGTACGACACAAATATCCGTAACTTCTTTCAATATACAAAATGATATTGACGGGTTGTCGTATTTCCACATCCATCCGTTACCGTCATTACCAAGACATGCCTGCCCCCTTTGTTCACCCGCTTAGCATCAAGCTCGCAAACCAGATTACCGTTTACGGAATTGGGCTTACCAAACAACGCATATTTTCCATCGATTGTCCCCCTGTAACTTTTAATGCCGGTTTCTTTATCCTTCGCTCTAAAAACAATGCGTCCCTGACGTCCCCACTGATTCTGTCCGACAGGAGTCAGAACGGGAGGAACCGTATCGACAGCCACCGTATAAGTTGCCAATTCACGTATGCGAACCTTCATGAAACCATCTTCAAACTTACCACCAACACCGTATTTTCCCCCTCGGGGAGTAACTCGTGCCACATAATATTTTGACATATCCTCAACCGGATAATGCCTCAATCCAATATTCAGCTCACAATAATCGTGCAAAGGCACCACTGCATCATTTAATTGATATGTATAAGAAATATCACTGCTGTCTGCACTGACAGCATAATTCAACCACACGTCATCGTAAAGCATTCCTCTTGGAACCACAAGTCCAATGCCCGGTCCTTGTATGAAATTCGTTTTGTCCCATTTAAAAAGTCTTTTCCCGACATGAGAAACAGGTGCAATTTCCGCTTTTTTGCCTTGCAACGTAAAACGCACTTTAGACATGTTGCCTAAAGCATCTATTAACGTATATACAAACTGATAAGCCCGTTCTTCATCGATATGAATAAGCCCTCGACTTCCATTGGAAGCATGCAACATTCGCAAACGGTTACCCGGTTCAATAAAAGACTTCATATATTGTCCTCGTGTCCACGAATTGATATATCGGTTCTCCTCGTTTGAGAAACGATCTACGACACTTCGAAACACCTCTTTTCCATCAACTTCCAGAATCACCGTATGCACTCCATAACGATTCTGTGCACCTTCCATATAATCATAGGCACGAATTCCTGCACCAATCCATCCCCAGGCTAAAATAGGCTTTAACGGTCGTACCGGGAATGCAACAGGTATCTGTTTCCCTTCAACTTCCCCCTCACCCGGTTGAGGAAACAACATGATCCCCTGGGCACGCGGTGCCTTATGGTCTTTGACATACTCCTTAAAAAAAGGTAACGGATCAACGTAATCTCCCGTTGCCGTTTCGAACACATCCAAATGCAAATGAGGACCAAACGAATAGCCGGTGTTCCCACTCAAAGCCACTATTTGTCCCGCTTTTACCGGATATTCATCAGGCAAGGGGGTAATCTCAACCTCCCAACTTTCTTCCTTATATTGTTGTTCCTCCACCCTTTGGGCTATCTCACCAACAAAAGCACTGAGATGACGGTTGATAGTAGAATAACCATTATTATAAACAATATCAAGTACATACCCCGAACCATGAGTAACACGAATGCGGGAGATATAACCATCCGCCAATGCACGAACAGGTTTGCCTGTCACGCCACCGGTCTTGAAATCCAAGCCTCCATGAAAATGGTTAGCCCGTATCTCACCAAAATTTCCGGAAAAGACTATCGGAAAATCAAAGGGAGGTCTAAATGAATCGTCTTGCGCTTTCATTTGTTTGGGAAAGCTCCATCCTATCAGTAAAAATAGAATAGGCAAAAGATTTCTGTTCATTACAACCATTGTATTATACTTAAACGTACGGCAAATATAAAAAGAAAGATTCAAGTAATGAAGAAAAGTAGAAAGCAAATATCGAATAATCATTTTGAAAGCCAACAAATACAAATATGCTGTATAACACACAGCAAAGATAACAAAATATCAGATTTATCCGTATCTTTAGCCATGTTTAACCTCATCTTTAAAACTTCAAGGTTATGATTATCGGAGTACCCAAAGAAATTAAGAACAACGAGAACCGTGTAGGAATGACTCCTGCCGGAGTTGCAGAACTGGTAAAAAAAGGCCATACTGTGTATATACAAAACAATGCCGGTATCAACAGTGGTTTCACCGACGATGCTTACCAGGCCGTAGGTGCCAGGATTCTTCCTTCTATTGAAGAAGTATATGCCATTGCCGAAATGATTGTTAAAGTCAAGGAACCCATCACACCGGAATACAAACTCATCAAAAAAGGCCAGGTTGTTTTCACTTACTTCCATTTTGCAGCCGACAGAGCATTGACCGAAGCCATGATAGCAAGTGGCGGCATCTGTATTGCTTATGAAACCGTAGAGAAGGAAGACCATTCTTTACCACTGCTCACTCCGATGAGTGAAGTAGCAGGACGTATGGCTGCACAAGTGGGAGCTCATTTCCTGGAGAAACCACAAGGTGGAAAAGGAAAACTGATGGGAGGCGTCACCGGAGTACGTCCTGCAAGAGTACTGGTACTTGGTGGTGGAATTGTAGGTACCAATGCTGCCCAGATTGCAGCCGGAATGGGAGCAGAGGTTATGATCACCGATATCAATCTTTCCCGCCTGCGCTATCTAAGCGAAATCATGCCTAAGAACGTTAAAACGCTCTATTCATCCATGCACAACATTATGACTGAACTTCCCAATATAGATTTGGTTATAGGCTCTGTACTAATTCCAGGAGACAAGGCACCGCATCTGATCAGCCGGGACATGCTGAAATTAATGAAACCGGGCACGGTGCTGGTTGACGTAGCTATCGACCAAGGTGGCTGTTTCGAGACTTCACATCCTACGACTCATAGCGATCCTACCTATGTAGTCGATGGAATCGTACATTATGCTGTGGCCAATATTCCGGGAGCCGTACCGTTCACCTCGACAATGGCTCTGACCAACGCCACTCTTCCTTACACGGTTGCCTTAGCCAATAAAGGATGGAAGAAAGCATGTAAAGAAGACCACTCCTTGGCACTCGGCGTCAACATTGTTGAAGGCAAAATCACTTATAAAGCCGTAGCAGATGTTTTCGGTTTGAAATACGAACCACTTGAACTTTAAAAGAGACGTATCGCAATAGGTATCCTCTCTATATAAATAATACACGGATTGCATCAAGTACATATAATAATGTTATGCTATGCAATCCGTGCATTGTCAGAACTCATTCGAATACACGTAAGTCCTGTTTCTCATAAGTCATTCATTTCTATCTGTCAGGGCCTTCCAGGCACTCATGTATTCCGCCTTCAATTCCTTCATCACCTCTTCTACGGTCTGAATACCTTTCCCCTTTAGCAAAGAAGATGCCTGACCAATCTCCAGCTCACCATCATCCAAGTTCCCTTCAAAGATTCCCAACTTGGCACGTCCTTTACCCAACAATGTTCTGAGTTCTTCTTCGCTGGCACCCGCAGCCTCGGCTGCTTCCACTTCGCTTCTGAACTTATTGCGTACCAGACGAACCGGCGACAACTTCTTCAACAGCAACCGGGTATCTCCTTCTTCCAATTGCAAACAATAATTCTTAAATGCTTCACTGGCAGAACTCTCGGCCGTCAAAGCAAAACGGCTTCCAATCTGAACCCCTTCAGCACCCAGAATCCGCATAGCCAGCATAGCCGATCCTGTTGCAATTCCCCCTGCAGCTATCAGCGGAAGTTTAGTCACCGCACGAACTGCCGGAATTAAACAGAGAGTAGTTGTTTCTTCTCGTCCATTATGTCCACCGGCCTCAAAACCTTCTGCCACAACAGCGTCCACCCCCGCCTCTTCAGCCTTAACCGCAAAACGCGATGAAGAGACGACATGCACAACCGTAATGCCTTGGTCTTTCAACCATCCCGTCCACTTCTTCGGATTACCGGCAGAAGTAAAAACAATCTTAACGTCCTCTTCGACAACAATTTGCATAATCGTATCTACCTCGGGATACATCAAAGGTATATTGACTCCAAAAGGACGTTGGGTAGCAGCCTTACACTTACGAATATGTTCAAGCAAGGTTTCGGGATGCATCGAACCTGCTCCCAACAAACCCAGACCACCGGCATTGCTGACGGCAGAAGCCAGTCTCCAACCACTACACCATACCATTCCTCCCTGAACAACAGGATATTCAATTCCAAAAAGAGAAGTTATTCTATTCATATTTCATAACGTTATTAAGATGTTTACTCATGTCCAACAACTTCCAGAAGATGAAGGAAGCCTATCCACGTCACATAACGACTGAGGAGATTAAAAGGCCGACACGTCTTATTGACAAGCTTAAAAAAATGACTCTTAACGGTCAATACCCTTTTATCTTATTTACCTTACAATACTAAATCTTCTTATTAAGAAACAAACAGCAACGAAAAAAGTTCCTCCCCTATTTCAAATCAGTCTTTTCATCCTTCAGTTCATGCACCGTAATAGAATCACCATAGGTTCTCAAAACTTCTAAAGTCCTGTTCTTGCGCTTACGTTTTCTGAAACTCCAGAATTCGCGGGTGAAAGGCAACATCAGATCAACTCTTAAGCCACTACCGGCGGCGCTTTGCCATCTACCTACAGCTACGTTGTTCAACCTTTCCGTTGCCCGATAGCGTAAGCCGGTTGCCTCTATCTGCTCTACCGTTTCGCGTAAGCCCGCATCCAAAGGTTTCTTGGCCCAATTAGTAGGAATTTTCAACGTTTTAAGTGCATAGAAAGGGCCACGCCAAGTGTCCTTGTTTACTGTAATTTTCTTCTGATAAACAGGATCCCAATTATAAGGTGTATTAGGTTTGTATGGATACAAAGTCAATACGACCTTATTTGTCGAGGCCTTAGGTGCCTGCGGTAAGGTGGCATCAAAATCCATCCAGGGCTTGTATGTATCGGGCCTCTGTTTACCAGCCAGTTCTCCATTATGCAGTTCTTCCATCACCTTTGAATTCAGCTCCAGTTTTTCATCTCCGTTCAGCAGTTTTTGCAACTGCAAGGAATCCTGTACCGTCCAGTTTTGAGCATAAAAAGGCTGAACTACTGCAAACAGTAGCCCTAAAATAAGCAAAAAAGTTTTCATAGAAAAATTACATTACCACCACATATATCCACTGCCACAAAGAGGTTCGTTGTAACAAGGATCTATCGTCCACATCGTACGCGGGTATTTGCGCGACTCCCACCATCGGCGATAACGGGCTACCGCGTCCAGAACTTCTTCATCCGAAAGAAAATAGATTCCTTCATAATTCTCGGCATTTGCATGTACCATTTTGCAACCCATGGAAGCATTATGTCCCAGTCGAATCGTTTCTACTGTCCACAAGATACACTCACCCAAACGCAACTTTCCTCCAGCCGAATAGGATACAGGAGCCAATGGAAACGCAGGAATAACCGTCAGGTCATCGGCATACTTCAACAAATCATCTATATCTTCCTGAGTGAACCGTGGAAATTTACTCAAGCCATCAGATCCCTCGACCGAATAATTTCCATTCTTCAATTGCTTGACAAAGAGTTCTACATCCGGATTATTGAAATCCAGGGTTTCCTTACCGCAAGAAGCAAAAGTTAATATCAAGAGTACAAACATTAAAATACGTCCGTACAGAAATAATCTACTACTCAATGTTTTCATCATCATTCATTTAAATTTATGGTTAATAGGCCATGCGCACGCCACATAATAGATTCATGTTTGTTCTCCTCTCACTACGCAAACTCCTTACACTTGAATCCGTGGCAAAGTAATGTGAAAGTAAAGGCTCGGCAAACAAAGACAAACGCTCGTTGACTTTATAGCCTACCCCCAGACCGGCCATGGCTGAAAGACGCACAGGATCTTCGTTGAAACTCTTGTTTACAGATTTTTCTACTGTTCCTCCAACAACAGCATATAACTCAACCTTCGGAGAAGCGACCAGAGACACGTTCATCCGCACTGGTACAGACAACGTATGCAGCTGATCGGCTACCGACTTGCTAACTGGCAAAAAATTGTATTGTAACCCAGATTCCAAAGACAGAATTTTATTCAGTTTTCGCTCTACCGTCACGCCGAGTGTCACAGGCGCCAGAAAATTACCTTTGGGTAACGAGGTCCCAACAGCAGCCTTCATAGCCCAGTTCCGAACAGAGTTTTGCACGCATTCGCCTTTTCCGTCCGCATCCTCTGACATAGTTGCAGAGGCATGCGTGTTTTGTTCCGATACGTTATCGGATAAAGAATCATATTGAGACATTCCCCCTGCATGTGCATAATGCCCGTTTTCCTGCGGTTGACGATTTCCATAAACCCGTTGGGTAATCGTAATGGATACTCTGACCGATACTTTTTCATCTTCATCACCCTTTCCTGTCACAGTGGAGTCTCCCTCCCGACTGCCCGGTAATCCGGGCATCTGACTTGCCGAAGCAGTCTGCTGGATAGGCGGAAAAGATTCCTGTACAATGTCACCATTCAGATTTCCACCGGTAGTCAGTGTTGCTACTTCCGTAAAAGCCTGTTTTATTTCTTCTTTAGGCGAAAAGTACCAAAACGCAGCAGAAGCGGCCCCCAAGACAAAGACTACCGAGGCAGCAGCAACAACCCGGTAGAATCGGGGAGAAAAGGGTATGTTTTTCTGATGCGAAACCATCTCTGCTTTTGGCAAATCGCGTTGCAATTCTTCCCAAAAGCCTTCACGCACCTCCATCTCGGCTTTGCCAAGACGGCGACGGAACAATCCGGTGATTTCATCATTTTCTCTCATGGTCAATATATTCTTTAATTCTTTTTATCAACAAGCTTTTGGCACGATGCAGTTGCGAGGTAGAAGAATGCTCTTTTATATGCAGCATTTCGGCTATTTCCTTATGCGACTTCTCTTCGAACACATACAGGTTGAACACCGTTCGGCATCCGTCAGGCAACTCGGCCACAAACTTCATCAGCAGTTCTTCCGACAGGCATGACCCGACTTCGGCCACCTCTGTTTCATCTGCTATATCGGGCAATTGTTCCTCCGTTACTACCAACCGATTAAATCGCTGTTGTTTACGCAGATAATCGATGGCCTGTGTCACCATCACCCGGTTTACCCATGTGCTCAAAGCACATTCTCCACGAAAGGTGAAGTGGGTAAATATTTTGATGAAACCATCATGCAATACGTCATAGGCAGCATCCATATCACCCGTATAACGGTAGCACAGTGCCAGCATCTGTTTAGAATAGAGGGTATATAACTCCTTCCGGGCGGAATCCGTCCCAGCCCTACAGCCCTCTATCAGTTCTATCTCGTTTTCCAACACCTTGCTCTTTTACGGGCGCTTCTTCCTTGCGCCGTTCGTTAGTTATGACGCAGCATATGAAAAAATGCTGCAATGTAAAATCTAAAAAGAAGTTAAAGAAGAAACCTCCCATAAATCTGCAAAATACTGCAAGTTTTATGGGAGGTCATATTTCGAATAAAACACTCCAAAGTGTCTTGTTCGTCAGCAGGCTTTAAAGCTCATATCCAAACCCTTTACGGAATGTGTCAAGGCTCCGACCGAAATAAAATCCACACCACACTCGGCATAATCACGTAAGGTATCGAATGTGATTCCGCCCGAAGATTCTGTTTCATAACGTCCACCAACCATTTCGACGGCTTTCTTTGTCATTTCCGGCGTAAAGTTATCGAACATGATCCGATCTACCCCACCCAGATCAAGCACTTGCTGCAGCTCGTCGAAATTACGTACTTCGATTTCAATCTTCAAGTCTTTCCCTTTTTCTTTGCAATACTCCTTGGCACGCATGATGGCCTTATCTATGCCGCCGGCAAAGTCCACATGATTGTCTTTCAGCAGAATCATGTCGAACAATCCGATACGATGATTTACTCCTCCACCTATCTTTACAGCCATCTTTTCCAGGATGCGCATGCCGGGTGTCGTCTTTCGAGTATCGAGCACACGGGTCTTCGTTCCTTTCAGTTTCTCGACGTACTTATGAGTCATGGTAGCAATGCCGCTCATACGTTGCATGATGTTCAGCATCAAGCGTTCGGTCTGCAACAGCGATTGGACTTTACCTTCTACAATCATGGCCACATCGCCAGGTTTCACTTCAGCTCCGTCGTTGATAAGCACTTCCACTTTCATAGTGGGATCGAAACGACGGAAAACTTCTTTTGCAATCTCTATACCGGCCAGAATACCGGCTTCCTTGATCAGAAGTTTCGACTTTCCCATGGCCGCAGCAGGGATACACGAAAGAGTTGTATGATCGCCATCGCCAATATCTTCGGCAAAAGACAAATCGATCAATCTGTCTATTAATTCTTGTTCCTTAGTCATTAGTTCTATCAATTCTAATTTGATGTATTAAATACTTGTTATCCACTTTTTTAAAGAAGCAATTTACCCGAAAGGTTCCTTTCTCCGTAACCAAAGTGCCAACAACGAAACTCGATGTTTCACGTTTCCCTTGGTGGTTCACTTTAAAGTCTTTGACCCGATTTCCCGAAAAGAAATGAGCCATCTTATTCATTGCAGCCCGTTTGTCTGCATGTTCGGTCGCCTTCTCGATGACCAGTTCTACTTTGCTGTCGAAATACTTGCCAAGTTCCTGCGAACTTCCTTTCTTGAAGGCCGTCACCAAACTGGAAGGGACCTCTTGAGCGCAAAGTGTGAACAAACCAACAAGGAAGCCTGCCAACAACAAAACAACCCGCTTTTTCATGCTCACAAATATTAATGATAGGCAAAGGTAAGCATTTATCCTAAAATACAAGGAAAAAGCTTCATTTTCTTTCAGTAACGAACTAAAATTTGAGAATCTGCAAAGCTGCAATAAAGAAGCATGTCTTATCGGTAAAAAGCTCTATCTTTGCAACCAAAACAGAAAACTTATGAAAACAATACTACTTGTCGTAGGACGCACCGTAGAGCAACACTTCATCACTGCCATCAACGACTACGTGCAACGCACGAAACGTTACCTGCAATTCGAAATGGAAGTTATACCCGAACTGAAAAACACCAAAAGCCTAACCACCGACATCCAAAAAGAAAAAGAAGGAGAACTTATCCTGAAAGCACTGCAACCCGGAGATGTCGTCGTCCTGCTTGACGAAGGAGGAAAGGAGATGCGTTCCATAGAATTTGCCGACTACATGAAACGCAAAATGAATACGGTCAGCAAACGACTGGTTTTCGTTATCGGAGGACCATACGGATTTTCCCAAAAAGTGTACGAAGCCGCCCACGAGAAACTTTCGCTGTCGCGCATGACCTTCTCGCACCAGATGGTCCGCCTCATCTTTGTCGAACAGTTATACCGAGCCATGACTATCCTCAACAACGGCCCGTACCATCATGAATAACACACAGCCAGTGCAATAGCTTGTGCACTCCCAGTGCAATAGTTAGTGCACTCCGAGTGCAGTAGTAAGTGCACTGAGAGTGCAGTAACTATTGCACTGTTCTGCCTTAAGAGCGTGACACCTGAAACCCTAAATCCGACAGCGACATCTCGACAAAACGAGCCCGCGGATTAGGTGCATGCTGCGTCAGCACCTCACGTATGCGCAAGGCAGCCTGAGAGTCTTTGGCCACCATGTACAGATAGCCGCCACCACCGGCACCCGGCAACTTGTAACCAAGCGTATAATCCTCGACCAGACTGATAATCTGCTCGACCGAAGCCGGATTCGTACCACTATCCAGAGCTTTGTTCTGCATCCACGATTTTCCCACCATCCGGCCAAAAGCCTCAAAGTCGTTACGCTGAATGGCTTCTGCCATTTCCAAGGCATGCGCCTTCATCTCGGACAATAATCCTAAATGAACAGAAGAGTTCAGGAACATGCAACGCACGATTTCTGCCAGAATCTCCTTGGCCGTACGAGTGATACCTGTATAATAAAGTAAATGACAATCGCGAAATTCGGGATGCGTGAACAAATGTTCGGGTAGCCAACGCACCAACGGATTCTGCACAAAGCCGGCTTCGGTCTGCAACAACTTGACACCTTGCAACACACCACCATACTGGTCCTGCCAACCACCGCCCGTAGTCAACAGCTGCTCCAAGGCCAAAGTACGCCGACATATTTCATTCTTATCCCATGCCAGCCCGCAGAAATCGCTCAACGACCCTAACACGGTCGAGGCCAAAATAGAGCTGGTACCCAATCCGGAACCGGCCGGAATGGCCGATAACAACGTAATTTCAATACCGGTACCAAATGCCTCCAACTGCTTCTCCAGCGACTCGTAAGTAACTTCTGAAAATGCGGGAACAAAACCGGCCAGCACCAAGGCCGCCTTAGGTATAGAGAAGGGAGAACCAACCTGCCTGTAATTCTGCAATTCATCGAAAGTAGAAACCACTTCCATAGCCCCCATATCAATCGAACGCAAAACAATCCGCAACTCCTTGCAAGGCTTCACATATACCTGCAATGGCGGCTGACCGTTCAGTTCGATGGCCAGGTTGACCACGTTACCTCCGGCAAACAGGGAATAAGGCGGCGTGTCCGTCCAGCCTCCCGCCACATCGATACGTACCGGACTTCGTCCCCACACGATCTGATCACTGTACACGTTCAGATGAGGACGGCTTTTCCGCGCATACATATCGGCCAATAATCCTTCACGCAACAGGCCGAAAGCGCTTTGTTCGTCCGGTCGGAAATCTTTTCCGGCCAGCTTCTCAATGCGAGCCCGCAACATCCGGTTATGAATACGTTGCATCAGTGGCGCATCATCAGGCAAGATGTCAGGAGCAGAAAGTCCGTATCGACAAAACTCATCAGCGACATCAGCCAAATCGAGCTGATAAAATACACTCTTCTCGTAGTTGCGTGACAAAGTACCCAGATTCTCTTTTCTGAACTCTTCGCGTTGCGCATACAACAACTTCAAATCGGCCTTTGCCGAAATCTCATCGGCAGACAAACGTTCACTTCTATACCAGATATCCCTTCCTTCGGCAAGCTCCGGTTCCGACACCATCCAACACAGAACCTTTCCCATCTGCTCCACATCAGAGACAACCGGGAATAAGGAAGCAGCCTGCAAATCGTCCGTCCGCTCACTCCAACCGTCAACCGGAAGTCCGCGATCGTCCAACCAGCGGCAAAAGGGTTTACCCATAAACAATGTCCGTTCATCCTTCAGTTCGCCCTTGAACACATCGTCAAATCCATAGGGACGCACCACCCATTTTTGCTTATCCAACGGAACCACATCTATACAAACCCCATCCGGCAAAGTCAGCATCCAATCGTTACGGGGAACGCCGGTAACAATCTGCCTTTTGCCCAAAGTCCAATGTTCACCTACAAAACTGTTTTCTATCCACAGATTGTCATTATCCGAAGACAAAGTCACGTGCATCTCGGCATTCTGCACAAAGATTGCGGGATTGGGTTTCATCTTCCGATGTATAATCTGTCGCTGATCATATACCTTGTTCTGCAACGTAACAGTAGAAGACAACAGTTCACGGCTGGTTCCATAATGATAGAACTCGCCCCCCGGCAAAGGCAATATAGCTACCGACAAAGCATTTAGCTCGTCGTCGGCAATACGTGGATGATTTCCCAGTGCCAGTCCGAAGTCGGAATACAGATCATAATACTTCAAATCTGAATAAGGTTTTCCCGAACCGTCGTCCGGTTTAAGCGAACGCTTTATCAGCAAATCAACAGCCCTGTCACTCAAAATCCAGATACCTATGTCCATCAGGAAAAGATGAGTCTTCGACAGCTGTCCCAACTCGTCCAAAGTGGGTTTCTGAAGCATGAAATCGAGTGCCTCAGGTTGCTGACGGTCGGAAACGAAAACACCATGATGCGTCGCCAACACCGGATCGACCCACAATCCGTAGCACACAACATCGGCCTGTGGAATATCCTGCAAAGCTTCTTCTGCCCGGATATAGACATCACCACTGGCTATCAGCGTACGCAACCCTTCAGGAGCACGTTCCATGATTTTCTCATAAAGTGGCAATTGCAGTGAAAGCAAATTCTGCCCCAACCGCTGCCCTCGCGCCCAGCGAAACACGGGAATCGGCGTCAATATCTTGCCCGAGGGAGCATACGACGGCAAACGACGACTCTGTCCGCCTGCATGAAGCAAGATGCGTTTTTCCGTTTTATCGGCATTCCTATGGCATCGTTCCCATTCCCTGAGCAACCATGCCGTTCCACCTCCTGATCCTAATTTCACTCCGACAGGATCGGATGTACAGAACCATTCATTGGGATTTACTTTCTCCAATTCATAAAAAGCCGAAACCAAATTTGGCGGCAAGGACAACAATTTTTGCATAAGCCTACAAGATTAACTGATGTTAAGCGGATGCAAAATAAAGCAATCTTGAGCAAAATACATAAGTCCAATGATTATTTATTGTATAATTATAGGTAAATACCATAAAAAACATTATTTTAGCGCGCTTTATTGCAAAGAGAACCATTCTATTATTTTTTTAAAAACCTATTTATGAGGAACATTCTATTTATTCTATGCTGTTTCTTCTCCGGTCTTGTCCTGGCAGACAATGTGACCGTAGAACAGGCAAAGTCGGTAGCCACGAACTTCTTTCGGGCAAGTACTCAGACTCGTAGTGCATCACCCCAATTGCAAATGGTTTGGGATGGCGAGGACGCATCCACACGGACAGCAACCACCGAGCCTGCATTCTATGTTTTCAACCGTACTGATGACAAAGGGTTCATAATCATTGCAGGCGACGACATTGCCATGCCAGTTCTGGGCTATTCATTCGAACATCCGTTCAAGGCTGAAAACATGCCTGCCAACCTGAAAGCCTGGCTGCATGGACTGAGAAGCCAAATCAACGAAGCACGAAGCAACCACTTCACCGCTTCAGCCACCATCGAACAAGCGTGGAAGTATGCCAGTGACAATATCGGTGACGTAGCAGTCGAACTGGAAACAGCCGACTGGAATCAGGATGCACCTTACAATGACAAATGTCCCATGCTGGATGGTGAACGTACCGTAACAGGATGTGTGGCAACCGCCATAGCCATCATTATGAAGTATCATGAATGGCCGGACTGTGGCGAAGGCACCGCTTCTTCTTATTCCTATACAGCGGCCAACGGAAAAACACAGACCATTCCGTCACTAACCTTAGGCCACCCCTACAATTGGAGCAACATGCCTCTGATTTACGACCAGTCCGCATCAGCTGAATCCGAACAGGAAGTTGCTACCCTGATGTACGATTGTGGAGTCATCTCACAAGCCACGTACAACGTTGCCTCTACAGGAGGTACGGGGGCACTTACCCAAAATGCTGTTAAAGGCATGATTGACCATATGAAATATGATAAAGGAGCACAAATCCTGTATCGAAGCTGGTATTCGGACAGCGAGTGGCACAAGATGCTGAAAGAGGAACTGAATGCTCACCGCCCCGTGCTGTATGGAGGCGCCAATGCTAAAAACGAAGGACACCAGTTCGTATTGGATGGCTACACCACCAACAACTACTTTAGTGTAAACTGGGGATGGGGAGGATACTCCAACGGCTACTTCCTGTTATCCGGTCTGGATCCAAACGGTCAGGGAATCGGAGGCAATACCGGTGGCTTCACCATTGGACAAGACGCCGTATTCGGACTGAAGAAGGCAGAAGCCGGATCAGAGTATGCAGACATCTTGGTCATCGCACAGAGCACGGAAGGAGGAAAGGGACTCTACACCAACGAAAAGAACATTCAAACCGGCAAAAATTTTGATATATCAGTAGAATACATCTTCAACTTCGGCCTGAATACGTTCAACGGCGACGTTGTAGCTACACTGTTCGATAAAAACGGACAGGTTAAGGAAGATATCAGCGAAATTAGTTCTACCCCTACTCTTGAACAACTCAGAGGATATGGACTATCCCTACAATGTATGATTACCCAAACCATCAAAGGGGGCGATCGCATCAAAATGAGATATAAGGGAAGCCAGGCTACGGAATGGCAAGTCATGCCGGCTTATGATGAAACGGTTTCCGGTGAAATCCTTGTCCGTGAAGAAGTGCCAAGTGTTGAAAAAGCTACCTCCTTCACTTATAACCGCTCGAGCAAAATCATCACACTGAAAACAGCCAGCGGCATCGCCTATAAAGTAACATCGAACGATAACAAAGTGATAACAGAAGGTACGACCAGCGATACCGGAATCATCCAGATAGACACCAACGGATTGGCAGCCGGTACTTACACCATCGTATTAACCGGCGAAGAGGACAGCAAAACGCTGAGATTCACCATTGGAGAAAATCAATAATTATCCTTACTAAAAACAGAAGTTCATATGAAAACCATACAGAAATATATATTATTTTCCTTCATCGGTCTGTCGGCTGTTGCCTGCAAAGACGATAAGGAAGAAATCATCGGAGGAGAGAGTGTGGAAGTCACTTTCACAACAGAAGTGCAAACGCGTGCTCTGACGGAAGTAGCCACCGACATCGAGAAAGACGGAGAAACCATGAACGTCTTTATCTTTGAAAGCAGTTCAATCACTGCCGGACAGGAAGTGCCCAATAGCCAGGCTACCCGTCAAAATGGCGTATGGAAAGGTAATCCTGCCATCCAACTAACCAGCGGACAGAAGAAGTACATCCGTGCCTTCTATCCTTATAAGGCAAACATCGGTACTCCGGATGCCATTGCCATCGACATCAAGACCGACTATCTGTATTCCAACACCGCTGTCCAAGCCAGTTATGACAAGCCTTCAATCAAACTGACCATGAAGCACGCACTGCCCATTTTGGCTTTCAACATCAAAAAGGAAAATTATGAGGGTGAAGGCAAACTGGAACAGATCTCTATCGAAGGCAAGAACTTCTATACAGAAGGAACACTGAATATCGCCTCGGGAGACATCAAAGGTACCACGCAACAGAAAGCCACAATGGATTGCAGTAATATGACTATCAGTGCTGAAGGATGGAAAGAAAACATACCCGATATGTTCTGTATCCCCTTCACTTCATCCGGTTCTGACGTCAACGTTACTTTTAAAATCGATGGCAAGGAATACACTTGTCCTTTACCCAAATATGGCATTGCACAAGGAGTAAAGTATATCTTCCGTGCCGCCTTGACAACCCAAGGCATTACTATCTTCGATAATCCCGAACTCGTATCACTTAATTCAGACAGTGACGACATGAGCCAATTCAGCTACGGAATGCTGAAGATTATTCACAATAGCACCTCTTTCACCCCGCCAACATTCAGCGGACTCAATATCACAGGAACTATAGATTGGGGTGATGGGAACAATGAAATATACAGTACCAGTGCCCAACACGAATACGAGAACAGCGAAGAAAAGACGGTAACCTTGGAAATGTGGGGCGCATCAGAATTTACTCTGTCCGAAATAACCGGAGTAAATGAAATAGACCTGACTGGTTTTTAAGGCTGTTCGCCGATTGCCTGTTGCAACAAATCGGGCAATTCCCAAGTAGCCTCTTTAATCGCTAAAATACGTTTTTTACCTTCAAGCGTCAGAGCAAAATGCATCTGGCGCTTGTCTTTTTTACCAACAACACGGGTTATCAGCTTTTTACTTTCTACCGAACGAATTACCTTAGATGCGTTCGAAGCTGATAAACCCAAGGCTTCTGCTATCTCGGTTGCCGTCAACCGGGGAGTATCCAACAACGTACACAACAGCATGCCTTCATTCAGAGACAGATCGTACTGCTGTACGAACTGTCCCTCAAATTCAGCAATGGCCCGATAGATATCACGAATCTTACACAAAGCTTCCATGTTTATTACCTGAACTTTTTAGATAAACAGATTAACATTCGCTTTATCTGCCCGCTCCATATAAGTAGCCACACCACCGATGGTCACTTCGTCGAGCAATTCTTCACGACAAATTCCCATCATATCCATCGACATCTGACAAGCGATAAACTCGACTCCTTGTTCCAAAGCCTGGGCACGCAACGATTCCAATGAATCCACCCCCTTACGCTTCATCAGGAAACGCATCATGCGACTGCCCATACCGAACATATTCATCTTAGACAGCTTCAGTTTCAGCGAATCAGAAGGAAGCATCATACCAAACATCTTGCCGAAAAAGTCTTTTTCTACCTTAGGCTTCTGCACCTTCTTTAATACATTCAACCCCCAGAAGGTAAAGAAGATAGAAACCTTTTGCCCGGTAGCAGCAGCACCATTGGCCAAAACAAAAGTAGCCAAAGCCTTATCCAAATCGTCACTGAACAAAATCAGGGTCTTGCCACGTCCAGAAGCGGCAGGAGCTGAAGTCGGACAGGCATTTCCTTTCTCTATCACAACCGTATATCGTCCTTTCGACTCACTTTTACTAATCAGCTTGTTTCCGGTTGTATCACACCAGGCTGAGGCATCACGGGCAAACCCTGCATCAGTGGCTATCACTTCTATCCGCTGTCCGGATTGAGCACTGTCCATCGCCTGTTTTACCTTCATGATAGGACCTGGACATTGCAAACCACAAGCATTGATTTTCACAACCGGTGCATCACAACTGCAGGACGAACCATGGTTCGGTCGGTTCGCATCTTTAGACGCACAGCAGTCTGCTGCCCCTTCTGTAGGAGCTGGTACTGGAGCTACCGCTGCCGAATAGGTTTTATAACCTCCCACTAAATTACGAACTTGCTTATAACCACGTCCCATCAGAATACGGGCAGCAACATAACCGCGCAGACCAACAGCACAGAACAGCACTACAGGCTTATCCGATGGAATCTCCTTTATGCGTTCACGCAGATCATCAAGTGGAATATTGACAGCGCCTGGAATAGAACCAAACGAATATTCCTCAGGCGTACGCACATCAACCAACATCACTTTGTCTTTTTCCTCCAACAACTCACGCCAGGATATGGCAGGCATGGCCCCACTGATGATGTTAGAGGCAACGTATCCGGCTATCGCAATCGGATCTTTGGCCGAAGAGAAAGGAGGAGCATACGTATGCTCTGTTTCCATCAGATCATATACCGTACCGCCACGCTTGATAACCCCAGCAATCTGATCAATGCGCTTATCCACACCTTCATAGCCGACGCATTGGGCACCATACAGCTTTCCCGTCTGGGGATGAAAAGTCAGTTTCAGCGTTAACGGAAGTGCATCCGGATAATAACCGGCGTGTGAAGACGAATGCGTTACCGAACTGCGATATTCCATTCCCCACTGCTTCAAGCGTTTGGCTGCCAGTCCTGTTGATGCAACTGTCATATCGAACACCTTTGCAATCGAAGTACCGATCGCTCCCTCATATGTTTCAACATTCCCTAAAGCCATGTTATCGGCTACAATACGCCCTTGTCGGTTAGCCGGATTAGCCAGATAATTCAACCAGGGCTTGCCCGTCAGCGGATGCGGGTATTCAATCGCGTCACCTACGGCATAAATATCCTTGACCGATGTCTCCAAATGCTCATCTACCCAAATGCCACCTGTCTCGCCCAGTTTTAATCCTGCCTGTTTAGCCAATTCAGTGGCAGGACGCACACCGATGGAAAGCAGTACCATATCAGCCAAAATGGATTTTCCACTCTTCAGAAAGACCTTGATGCCTTCACCCACCCGTTCAAATCGGGTTACTCCTTCTTCCAGATACAATGATACCCCTTTCTGAACTAAATGCTGATGCACGGGAGCGGCCATCGAATAGTCAATAGGAGCCATTACCTGATTCCCCATCTCAACTACTGACACATGAATACCGGCATGATGCAGATTCTCAGCCATCTCCAGCCCGATAAATCCGGCGCCAACAACAACGGCACGCTTCACACACTTCGAACCTATATAAGCCTTAATGCGATCCGTGTCATCCACATTACGCAGTGTAAAGATTCCCTCTGAACCAATGCCTTCCAAAGGTGGCTTTACAGGATTCGCTCCCGGCGAAAGAAGCAACTTATCATATTTTTCTTCGTAAGTAGTACCATCTGATTTCCGGATAGATATCACCTTTTTGTCCGGTTGAATAGCAATAACTTCATTCTCTACCCGCACATCCACACGAAAACGTCTGCCAAAAGAAGCCGGTGTCTGCACCAACAGTTTCTCACGTTCAGTAATGACCCCACCTATGTAATAAGGAAGGCCACAATTGGCATAAGAAATATACTTCCCCTTCTCTAACAAAACGATGTCGGCCATTTCGTCTATTCTTCTCAATCGGGCAGCAGCCGTTGCTCCGCCGGCTACGCCTCCAACAATCATGTACTTCATACGATATTCTTTATTTATAAATTCCTTTTCCTACTATTCTTTCGTTTTACGACGCAAAGAAAATATTTATTTTCCAATTATATATAATTTCCATTGGAAAATAATGTTAAACGATTAATATTCCATCAGAAACAGCAGATAACCAACTTCAATAAATCGCCCATTATAAGAGTAGAAAAGTAGTCATAGGCCAGGAAAAGACAGATAAAAGAAAAGGCACACGAATACTCTTTCGAGCGAGTATCTGTGTGCCCTATACCTTATATATTATACAAATTCGAAGACGCTAAGATCACCATCCAAGCACCGACAGACCTGCATCCTGATACCAGGAAGTAGAACGGTAAGCTACATCGCGCGAAACCGTACTACCGGGGATGTACTGAGTAATTCCATTGGTACCTTCCATTGAAAACATTCCAACCACCTGCGAATAATTCATTGGGGTAGTATTCCAATATGCGACAGCAGCATTAAAAGCCTGCTCCCACGTTGCAAATGCCGTTTCATCCAACAGCTCCTGCATCATCTGCTTAAGATCAAAATACCCCACATAATCTCTACCCCAACCATCGTGATCATAATCGAATACAGCTTCTTTCAACGCTGCAATATCCACCTCTGTCTGAGGAAGTAAACGGGCTGTCTGCTCGGCCAACTCTTGCAATGCACTTGTACGCATGACACAAATCGAAGTTCCGCCGGTCCAGTTGTCATTGGAAATGCCGATTCCACCGTTATAAATAGCCTCGTACGATGCAAAATACGCCTGAGCCATCTGAACAGCCGCATTATCGGCCGCCATCAATGGAACCAGTTTATCGTAAGGAGCACCCGGTCCTGGATTTTCCGTAGGAGAACCAATATAATAATCGGCAAAATCTCGCAGATCGTAAGCTACCTCGACCGATGACATAAAACAGGCATCAAACATGATAAAACTGAAATGTGGACACGACCGCAGCAAAGATACCAACTCGGAAATATTCATCCGATGATCACCGTCAGTTTTGTCCTGCCCCACCCACCGGGTCGAAGCTTCCCCATAGGGAATCCAACCATCTGCATGTGACCAATAAATCAATCCGTAACTTTCGGCTTCAAAATCTGGATTGAAGAAAACCACATCGAAAACTTCACGAGTTTCTTCCAACCCACACGAATTACGATCTTCATACTGACGTACTATTTCTTCAACAACCGTATTACCCGATTTTTTCAGCTCAATAAGTCGTGGAGAATTGCCGGTATCTATGTAAACCAGCAAACGCAAAGCCGTGGCATCTGCCGTCAGCATCCCCTGTTTCATCTCCTCCAAATCCTTATAAGCAAAAGATGACAAACTGTTATCACCGGCTATATATACTAAAACCGTCCGCTTATACGGAGCCGGTTCAGGATCGTCCTTACTACAGGATGTCACCAGAAGAGCCAGAAACAAAAACGACCAAACAAGCCAATTTCTCACCATATCAAAATCATTTTATCAAACATTATTCTTCAGGCTTGGTAAAGGAGAAATCAGCGGGAGCAATAGCCTGCAGTTTCAAATTTCCCTTCACATACTTTCCCTTTACCTTAGTTGCCTCCTTCTGCAGTTTATTCTTATTCTCTGAAAAATAAATCATCGTCACATAATCGGGTTTCTGCAACTCGTATTCCAAGTAATTTTTCAGTTGATATGAATACATCTCACGATGTGGCAGAAAACCTCGTTTATCAAGCTTTACGCTGTCAAGCAACTGAATTTCCGTATAATACACAATTGTGTCGTTGAACGAAGCTGCTACACCAAAAGCATAAACGTTTTTTTCCTTCTCTTTCAAAGAAAAGGCCGAACACAACACGAAAGCCAATGCTACAGCCAACAGAATCCGAAGATATTTCATAGATTTCATTATTTATTGAGTTTATATTACAAATTCTGTACGGAATGAACACTTCCCATCCATCCGCACCGGCGCAAAGATATAAAAAGGTGAGCGCAGAGGCAAATGAAAACCAAAGTTTTCAATTTGACTATGCCGAACCATATCTTATTTTATGTAAAGAAACTAAAAAACCGGTTGCCTGATGCAAGGCAAACCGGTTTTTAATACCTTCTTTATTTGTCGGAAACTGATATACCTTATTTATCCCAAATAAGATTTGAGCAATTTACTACGATTACTTTGTCTTAATCTCCTAATTGCTTTTTCCTTAATCTGACGAACACGCTCACGTGTGAGCCCAAATTTGTCGCCGATTTCTTCCAATGTCATTTCCTGCTGTCCGATGCCAAAGAACATCTGAATGATTTCCTTTTCGCGCTCGGTTAACGTAGAAAGAGCTCTATCAATCTCCCTCGCAAGAGACTCGTTCACCAACGAGCGATCGGCCATGGGAGAGTCATCGTTGACCAGCACATCAAGCAAGCTGTTGTCTTCCCCTTCCACAAAAGGTGCATCAACCGAGATATGACGTCCCGACACCTTCAGCGTATCAGAGATTTTATCAACAGGGATCTCCAGTTCGTCTGCCAGCTCCTCGGGCGACGGACGACGTTCGTTCTCTTGCTCGAACTTCGAGAAGGCCTTGCTGATTTTGTTCAGCGAGCCGACCTGATTCAACGGCAAACGTACGATACGTGACTGTTCGGCCAACGCCTGCAGAATAGACTGACGTATCCACCACACGGCATAACTGATAAACTTGAAACCACGTGTTTCATCAAACTTTTCAGCAGCCTTTATCAATCCCAAATTACCTTCATTAATCAAATCGGGCAAACTCAATCCCTGGTTTTGATACTGTTTGGCTACAGATACAACGAAACGCAGATTTGCACGTGTCAACTTCTCTAATGCTGCACGGTCACCCTTGCGGATGCGCTGAGCGAGCTCTACCTCCTCTTCCACAGTAATAAGATCCTCACGGCCTATTTCCTGTAAGTACTTGTCAAGAGAGGCGCTCTCTCTGTTAGTGATACTTTTTGTGATTTTTAACTGTCTCATCCTATAAATACGTATTTGGCTACAAAGTTACGACAAATTATTTTGATATTCAAAAACTTGCCCTAACTTTTTTCACCTGAATTCAACATATACATAACAAAAAAGATGCCGATAATGATCGTATCGACATCTTTTTTTTCTTTTCGTTTGCAATTATTTCAATCTTCTTACCTCTTGTCCTTTCAGAACAAGCAGGCGATAACAACCAAGTAGCTACCGCCTACCCTAAATCACATTATCATTCCTGAGACAAATCTACAGCATAGCTTGCACGTTTGCCCGATGGGAACATACCTGTGATAAACAATACTTGTTCAGGAGTCTTAGAAGCTTCTTTCATCACATTCTCCAAGTCATCAACGGTCTTCATCTGTACACCGTTAGCTTTCAGGATGATGAATCCCTTACGGATACCGGCATCATTCATCTTACCATTGCTGACACCTGTAACTTCCAAGCCATAACCCAAGTTCAACTGTCTCTTTAGCTCTGCGCTTACAGGACGGAAGGCAGCACCCAGAATATCCATATCGGCATTCTTCATGATCTTGGTCGTACCCTGTTCGTTTTTCAAGGTTACTTCTACAGTCTTTTCTTTCTTATCGCGCATCAGTTTCACTTTCACCTTATCGCCCGGACGATGATTGGCAAGTGCTTCCTGCAAGTCGGCAAACTTATGGATTTCCTTTCCGTCCATACCCACAATCACATCGTCCACCTTCACATCAGCACCGGCAGCCGAACTACCTTCTACAATCTCTCTTACCCAAAGACCATCCACAACACCAAATTTATCTCTGGCATTTTTCTTTATCTCACTCAGTTTCTTTCCACTATCCTTGTCTTCGATTTGGGTGTCACCCGGTTCCTCTGCCAATTCTGTCACACTGACACCCAATTTGGCACGCTGAACTGCACCATATTGTTTCAGATCGGCTACTACCTTCTTCATGATACTGGTCGGGATAGCAAAACCATAACCGGTGTTCGAACCAGTCGGAGAGAACAAAGCAGCATTGATGCCGACCAACTCACCACGAGCGTTCACCAGTGCACCACCACTATTTCCCTGATTAATGGCGGCATCCGTCTGAATATACGATTCAATACTCTGTTTTCCGTTCATCTGTCCTCCTAACGAACGCGCTTTGGCACTGACAATACCGGCCGTAACCGTAGAAGTCAGGTTGAAGGGATTACCAACAGCCAATACCCATTCACCTACTTTCAACGCGTCCGAATCTCCTACCGGAATAGTAGGGAAATCATCACCTTCTATTTTCAGCAGAGCCAAATCCGATTCTTCATCCGTACCGATAATACGTCCCTTAAACTGACGGTTATCATTCAGCGTTACACTGATCTCATCGGCACCATCAACCACGTGATTGTTGGTTACGATATATCCATCCTTCGAGATGATGACCCCCGAACCAAAACCTGTTCGCTCAGGGGTCTGTATCTGACGCTTCTGAGTTCCACCACGTCCACCGAAGAAATCGCCGAAGAAATCATAAAAAGGATCTCTTACTTCCACTTCTTGAACCTTGGACGACTGGGTAGAACGAATATGCACTACTCCATGCACGGAACTTTCGGCAGCCTGCGTCAAGTCAACCGGCTGAGCGGTAGCTCCACTGTATGCTGCCAGTTTCACACCTGGATTGGGTTCAAACATTTGATCGAACGACTGGTTGGCATAATTCGATCCTTGCATCAATTTATAGGTAGTGACACCTGCAACTCCTGAACTTAAGAGTACGATTGCCGCAACTCCCAAGATGTTTTTTGTTGTCTGTTTCATATCCTTATCTACTCTTTAAAGTGTTAATATTCGAGTTTCGTTTAACATTACGACGTTAAAATAACGACAAAAAACGTTCTGTTATTCCACTTGTCACCTTTTTTTGTTCTCTTTTAACAGAGCCGTTTTTGAGCTTAACAGCGGTTAACGACGAAAGCTGACATTTTTGCATTTATCTACTATTCTGACATGTTAAAAGACTGACATTTAGGAAGTGAAGACACATCAAAGCTTTACGACCCCTATTCCGGGCAAATCCGGAAGGGTTATCTTTCCTTCGACCACTTCCATTCCCTTAAAGCGATCGTTGCTGATGAGCAGATTACCGTCCAAATCAGCAAAATCAACTGCAGGCGACAACTGGGCAGCAGCCGAACAGGCGCACGAAGTTTCCGTCATACAGCCCACCATGACTTTCATATCAAGCGCACGTGCCAGTGTCAGCATCTTCCAGGCCTCCCGCATACCGGTACACTTCATCAGCTTAATGTTAATGCCGGTAAAGGCTCCTTTCAGTTGCGCCACATCTTTCAACCGTTGCACCGACTCATCGGCAAACACCGGCAACGGGCTTTGCTGAGTCACCCAAGCGATATCGTCCAACTGCTCCTTGGGCATGGGCTGCTCTATCATGACGATGCCCTGCTCCTTCAGCCAGTAAATCATATCAAGGGCGTATTGTCTGTCGCTCCAGCCTTGATTGGCATCAACCGCTATCGGCAGGTCGGTAACCGAACGGATAGCCTGTATCATCTCCTTATCGTTGTCACGTCCTAACTTATAGTTAAAAAGAAATGGTTTGCGAATTACACAAACGAAAATTGAGAGTTAGAAGTGACTCCAACTCTTCTTTATAGTTTCCGATATTGTCGAAGA